>MDTA01134149.1_pt1 | contig 29532 bp, 27 predicted proteins | sample 811151 | NCBI WGS metagenome assembly MDTA01 (sample SAMN05326648, study PRJNA326480) | marine metagenome | isolation source: seawater | place: Indian Ocean: South | collected 2010 | reverse complement strand
TTCAGCATCCTTTATTGATAATTTAACCTTGCCTTTATCAAAACCGATTACTTTGACTTTCACTATATCACCTTCACTTACTACGTCAGTAACTTTCTCAACTCTCTCTTCAGATAGTTGTGAAATGTGAACAAGCCCATCTCTTTTTCCAAAGAAATTAACAAACGCACCAAATTCCATGATTTTAACAACTTTACCTTCATATACCTGACCAACTTCAGGTTCTTCGATAATTGAATTAATTAATTCAATCGCGGCTTGAATAGACTCATTATTAGTTCCTGCTATTTTAACATTTCCACTATCACTAATATCAATTCTTGCTCCAGATTTTTCGATGATATCTTTTATCGTTGCACCACCTTTACCAATAATTTCACCTATGTTATCTCTTTTGACTTTCATCATCTCGACTCTTGGTGTGTAAGGTCCAAGCTCAGTTCTTGGAGAATCTAATGCTTTATTCATTTCATTTAAGATATAACCTCTTCCACCTTTAGCTTGGTCGAGAGCTTTTTCCATAATCTCATATGTAATCCCAGTGATTTTAATATCCATCTGTAATGATGTTACGCCATCTTTGGTACCTGCTACTTTAAAATCCATATCACCTAAATGATCTTCATCTCCTAAGATATCTGATAATACAGCAAAATCGTCACCTTCTTTAATTAATCCCATAGCAATACCTGAAACTGAATTTTTAACAGGTACCCCAGCGTCCATTAAGGCCAGCGAAGATCCACAAACAGTCGCCATAGATGACGAACCATTCGACTCCGTAATATCTGATACTAAACGTATAGTATAATCGAAATCTTCTTTACTTGGCAATACAGCTTTGAGGGCCCTCCATGCTAATTTTCCATGACCAATTTCTCTTCTACCTGCTGAGCCAATTCTTCCAACCTCTCCTACTGAGTATGGGGGAAAGTTATAATGAAGCATAAAGTTTTCTTTATAAGAACCTTGAAGGGCTTCAATTCTTTGCTCATCTTCGCCAAATCCAAGAGTTGCAACAACTATTGCTTGTGTTTCACCTCTAGTAAATAAAGATGATCCATGTGTTCTTGGCAGCCATGAAACTTCTGATGTAATATTTCTTACTTCGTCAAGTTTACGTCCATCAATTCTAGATTTATCTCTCAAAATTTGAGACCTGACTACATCTTTTTCAATTTTTTTAAAGTATGACATTACATCATTTATATTTTGATTCTCATTTTCAGTATATTTTTCTTCTAAAGTAGATTTGATCTCGTTTAGAGAGTTTTGTCTTTCTATCTTATCAACAATTGAATAACTTTTTCTTATTTGATCTTCATATTCATTTTTCAACTCTTTCATCAACTCATCATTAACACTGTATTCAAATTCCCATGGGTCCTTAGCGCACTCCTCAGCAAGGTTAATGATCATTTTTATGACCTCCTGCATTGACTCGTGACCAAATTTAACTGCGCCTAACATGATTTCCTCGGATAGCTCTTTAGCTTCAGACTCTACCATTAAGACTGCATCTTGAGTTCCAGATACAACAAGATCTAATTGAGTTTCTTCATTAATTTTTGGATTTAAAATATAATTTTCTCCATCATAACCAACTCTGCATCCACCAATTGGTCCCATGAAGGGTATGCCAGACAAAGTTAAAGCGCTAGAAGCAGCTATCATTGCAACTATATCGGGATTTGTTTCAGTGTCGTGTGATAATACAGTTAGTATAACTTGAGTTTCGTTTTTAAAACCCTCAGGAAATAAGGGCCTTATGGGCCTATCAATTAGACGTGATGTTAAAGTTTCAAATTCCGTAGGTCTTCCTTCTCGCTTAAAAAAACCTCCTGGGATTTTTCCGGCCGCATAAAATTTTTCTTGATAACTTACAGTCAGTGGGAAAAAGTCAATATCAGCTTTGGCTGTTTTAGCTGCAACGACATTAGCCATTACAACTGTATCGCCATAGCTAACAATCGTCGATGCGGTTGCTTGCTTTGCTACCTTTCCTGTTTCTATTTTTAATACTTGGTTTCCCCAATTCATCTCTCTTGAAATAGCTTGTTTCATATTCTTTTATTCCTCTAAAAATTTTAATTGTCATTTCTCTTCTTTATTTTCTAATACCTAATTTAACTATTAGTTTGTCGTAAGAATCTTTATTATTTCTTTTTAAATAAGATAATAAACTTCTTCTTTGATTTATTAATCTCATTAGACCTGTTCTAGAATGATTATCTTTTTTATGAGATTGAAAATGCTCTGTTAAATTTGTTATTCTCTCGCTGAGAATAGCTATTTGTACCTCAGGAGATCCTGTGTCTTTTTCAGATCTAGCATATTCATCAATTATTTTTATTTTATTTTCTTTATTTATCGACATCACGTATCCTTTTATAAGTTAAACACCCTCACAGGCTTTATTTTACCATCGACTGACTTTCCAATACCAAGAAATTTTGACTTTGTTTCGATTAATAAATAATCATTTTCAGATTTTTTATTATGGTATTCAAAACTCAGGCCATTTTGAAATTTATGACTTAAATCTTGGCCGATCTGTACTGCTGGGATGTCGTCCAGTACTTCTCTGATTGAATGCATTAATTCAAAATGATCGCCAATATGTACTAATTCTTCAAATTTATCTAGTAAAATAATATCTTTTTCACCGAATTTGCCTATTTTTACTCTTCTTAATTCAGAAACATATGCGAATGTCCCTAACATTTTTCCTAAATCTCTTGCAATTGAACGAACATATGTACCCGATGAACATTCTAAAATAAAAGAGTATTCATTTTTGTTTTTGGCACCCAAACAAACTAAACTTTTAATAAAAACAGTTTTAGGGTTTATTTTAAATTTTTTATTTTCTCTAGCAAGCTTGTAAGCTCTTTTTCCATTGATTTTGACAGCAGAATACTTAGGTGGAATTTGGATATGATTGCCAATAAAATTTTTTAAACTGAGATTAATTTTTTCTTGAGTAGGAATGATGTCCGATTTTTTGATAGTTTTACCAGTTATATCATCTGTATCTTTTGAAACTCCAAAAAAAACATCAAATTTGTAAACTTTATTTGAATTAAAATAATTAATACTTTTCGTTGCTTCACCAATAGCGATAGCAAGAATTCCAGTTGCAAAAGGATCCAAAGTTCCAGAGTGACCTATTTTTTTAACATCTAGTAACTTTCTAATTCTCTGTACAACTTTAAATGAAGTAATATTTTTTGGTTTATCAATTAATATCCATCCATTCATACATTAATTACTTTTTTAGATCTTTTAAAATTTTTTCTGATTTAAGAACTTTCTCAATATTTTTAATTTGATTAATACTTTTATCATTTCTAAATATCAGCTTAGGGGAAAATTTTAAATTAATTAATTTTGTTACTTCTCTTGAAATATATTGTTTACAAAAATCTAATTTTTCAATGATCTCTATTTCATCAATATTTTCATGTGTTATTACATAAACATATGCAATTTTTAAATCAGAATTCATTTCTACTTTTATTACACTAATAGGGAAATTGAATGGGTTTTCTAAAGGTAATTCATTTCTTACAAGAACCTCGCTTACCGCTTTTCTTATTAATTCTGAAACCTTGTATGACCTACTAGTCTTTTCGGTCTTTCTTTTTAAGATCACAATGACTGTGCTATTTCCTCAATGCTAAATACTTCTATTAAGTCACCAACCTGGAAATCGCTGAACTCTTTTATGCTAATCCCACATTCTGTTCCAGACTTCACCTCATTAGCCTCATTTTTTTCTCGTTTTAAACTTAATATATCTCCATCATGAATAGTCTCTTCATTTCTCAAAACTCTCACTTTAGCATTCTTATTTACTGAGCCTTCTAAAACCCTGCAACCTGCGATTGCACCAATTTTTGATACTCTGAATATTTGTAATACTTCTGCTTTCCCAATAAAATTTTCTTTGATAGTTGGTTTTAATTTTCCACTTGCAAAATCAGAAACATACTCAATTAATTCATAAATAATATTAAAATTTTTGATAAGTAAATTATTAAACTTCGCTTTGGATTTAGCTTCTTTTGTGGTTGAACTATTAAAAGAAATTAAAATTGCATTTGAAGCTGAGGCTAGTGCAACATCACTTTCGTTTATGAAACCAACTCCTGAATGAATTACCTTGATAATTATTTTTTCACTGTCAATATTTTCTATCTGTCGCACTATAGCTTCAGACGAACCCCGAGTGTCAGCTTTTACAACTACCTCTAAAAGTTCTTTACTATTACTTAAAGTACCAAATGATATTTCGCTCTCTAAGTTTTTTACTTTTTTGGGTAAAACTTTATTTTTTTTCATTTGACTTCTAATGTCACATAATTCTCTTGCTTTTTCGTCACTTTCAACTGTTACAAAACTATCTCCAGCATCTGGTGGATTATTTAAGCCTAATACCTGAACTGGCATTGAGGAAATTGCTTCTTTAAGATTATTCCCTTTGTCATCAATTATGGCTCTTACTTTTCCATATTCACTGCCAGCTACAGCAATATCGCCCACGCTTAACATTCCATTTGTAACAATTATGTTACATATAGGTCCTCTTCCCTTGTCAATATTTGCCTCAATCACAGTAGCTTCTGCATAGGTATTATTATTTGCTTTTAATTCAGATAGCTCAGTCTGAACAAGAATGGAGTCTAAGAGTTTATCTAAATTTAAACCTGTTTCTGCAGATACTTCAACGCATTGTATTTCACCCGACATATCCTCAACTATCAAATCTTCAGATAATAATTGTTCTTTAATTTTTTGTGGGTTTGCTTCAGGTTTATCACACTTATTAATTGCAACAATTATTGGTACATTTGCAGATTTTGAGTGAGATATTGCCTCTTGCGTTTGAGGCATTACTCCATCGTCAGCCGCAACTATAAGTACTACAATGTCGGTGACATTGGCACCTCTTGCACGCATGTCGGTAAAAGCTGCATGGCCAGGTGTATCAATAAAAGTAATTTTGCTGTTATTATGCTCTACTTCATAAGCTCCGATATGTTGAGTTATTCCTCCACTTTCACCCGAGACAACGTTTGAATTTCTAATTTTATCTAATAGAGAGGTTTTTCCGTGATCTACATGTCCCATTATTGTTACGATAGGTGATCTTGTTTGATCTTTTAGAGCTTTTACGTCCTTGGAAATTAAATCCTTTTCTAAATCCTCAATATTTTCTCTTTTAAAATTATGACCAAACTCAGTCACTAATAATTCAGCTGTATCTGCATCAAGTGACTCATTGATTGTTGCCATCATACCCATCTTCATTAAAGACTTAATTAAATCACCTGACTTTTCTGTCATCCTATTTGCTAGCTCTTTAACAGTAATAAATTCTGGAATATAGACATCTCTAACTAATTTTTTTACGGGCTCCTGATCCATTTGGATTTTTTTAGTTTTTTGTTTAGCTCTCTTGTATGCAGCTAAACTTCTTGTTCTCTCATCTGTATCGTTCAAAGCAGTTACAATTGTAACTTTTCTCTCTCTTGATTTCTTTCTACCAAATGTAGTTGGCGTTTTCTTTTTGTCTGAAAAATCTAATTCCGGTTCGATAGACTTTTTCTTATCTGCTTCTCTTCTATTATCTCTGTTATCCGCCCTTGATGATGTGTCTTCTTTTTTATGCTCTGTATGCTGTTCTTCCTGGTGATTTTCAGATCTTATTTTACTAATAGCTTCATTCTGATCTTTTTTAGTTTCAGCTTTAAGAATTTTTTTTTGTTCATCCTTTGAAAGAGGCTTTAATAATACTCCCGACTTCGTAATATCTTTTTTAGTAACTATTTCATCAGATTTACTTAGTACAGCAGGTTGTGCCTTTATATTATTTTTTTTATTTTCAACCGAATTTAACCTTTTGACTCTTTTTTTTTCAACAATGACTGTTTTACCTGCCTCAATATTTCTTCTCGGGGTAATTACTGGTTTCGAATCCAGTTTTAAACTTAGTGTTTTTTTCTTTTTAGCTTTATCTTTATTTTCGGTCATAAAAGTTTTTGGATTTACAATTAATCAAGCCATATCTTTCTTGCTTCCATGATTAATTGATCGCCTTCATCCTTAGTTATATTAAACTCTTCTAATATTCCATTAACTTTAGAATTTTTGTCTGACTTGTCCTCAAAATATCCTATGAGATCATCTGTAGTCAAACCTGCGAAATCCTCTAATGTCTTGATATTATTTTCGGCTAATTTTACTATCATTGCTTTAGATAAAAGATTGAAATTCGTTAAATCTTCGGAAACCTTTAAATCTTCTATTTTTTTCTTATTTTCAGCATCTTTATCGTTTAAATATTTTTTAGCTCTTTCAATTAGCTCTTGGACTATTTCTTCGTCAAATCCTTCAATAGATAAAAGTTCAGAAGTATCAGTGTCAATAATTTCGTCAATACTTCCAAAGCCTTCACTGACTAAAAGTTGTGCAAGAGTTAAGTCGACGTCCAATGATGATACAAAAAAATCTGTTTTATTAGCAAAATCTTCTTGTCTCTTGGATGACTCCTCATCTTCAGTAAGTATATCAATCTCATAGCCAGTTAATTCAGTAGCTAGTTTTACATTTTGGCCTCTTCTACCAATTGCTAAACTCAAATGTTCTTCAGAAACAACAACCTCAATCTTATTTTGATCCTCATCTAGAACAACTTTTAAGACCTCTGCCGGTGACAGAGAAGAAATTGCTAGGTTTGCAACGTTGTCTGACCAATTAATAATATCTATTTTCTCTCCTTGCAATTCATTAACTACTGCTTGGACTCTGCTTCCCCTCATTCCAACACACGCGCCAACAGGATCTATTGAACCATCTTCTGTAAAGACAGCAATTTTTGCTCTACTTCCAGGATCTCTGGCCACACTTTTGATTGATATAATTCCCTCATAAATTTCTGGGACCTCCTGAGTAAATAGTTTTGCCATAAATTGAGGGTGAGATCTTGATAAAAAAATCTGTGGTCCTTTTGTTTCAGATCTAACATCGTAAATGTAGGCCCTTACCCTATCTCCATTTCTTAAATTTTCTCTTGGAATAGTTTGGTCTTTTCTAATAACTCCCTCGGCCTTACCTAAATCAAGTATAATATTTCCAAACTCTGCTCTTTTTACTATACCATTAACTATTTCACCCACTCTGTCTTTATATTCATTATATTGCCGTTCTCTTTCGGCCTCTCGGACTTTTGAATTTATCACCTGTTTTGCAGATTGAGCAGCAATTCGACCGAAATCTAAAGGCGGAAGAGGATCTAAAAGTTCATCACCTATTTGCGCAGCGCCATTGATTTTTTTTGCCGCTTTAAGATTAATTTCTAAAAATTTGTTCTTAACATCATCAACAACTAACATTTTTCTTGAAATAGAAATTTCACCATTATCCTGGTTTATTTCAACAATTACTTCATTTTCTTCGCCATAACTACTTTTAGCAGCTTTCGCAATAGCCTCTTCAAGCGCAAGAATAACAATATCCTTGTCTATCATTTTTTCTTGAGCAACAGCTTCTGCTATCCTTAATATTTCAATCTTATTTGCACTTACCATAATGTTCCTTTAGAGTAAAAAAAAAGTGGGTATATCCCACTTTTTGTTTTAATTACCAAAATTTATATGTTCTATACACTCCAAAGATCAATAAATCAAGTATGGAAAAGACAATTATTTCATATCTTTAACAGATAAATTTTTTTACCTTTTTTTATGGCTTTTCTTTGATATCGAGAAATACCATATAACTCATCTTTGGAAGACAAAATAGATATATTGAAATTTCCCAGTTCATTTTTGTAGAGTTTTAAAATATTTTCAATATTCTGAATATAGTCTTTAGAGTCAGTTGTTATAAAAATTGAATTACTTGATTTGATAAGTTTGCTAAATAATTTTATATTTTCATAATTTATTAACCTTCTCTTATTGTGTCTTTTTTTTATCCATGGATCTGGATTTATGATTCTTAAATTATCTACTGATTTTGCTTTGAGAGCATTTAGCAAATATAAACTATTCATATTGCTGAGTTTAATATTTTCAATTCCTAAATTAATAATTTTTTTTAAAACTTTTATAACTCCATTCTTATAAACTTCTGAACCAATAAAAAGTTCATTAGGTCTAGATATAGCGCTATTTAATAAATACTCTCCATCTCCGAATCCGATTTCAATATTAATTTTGCTAAATTTTTTTTGTTGAAATGATATTTTTTTTTTATCTCTATCTTTATAATATTTATTAATTTGCTTATCAATTGAGTACAGGTAGTAGTGATTATTATATAAATAAATATTAGGTTCAGATATCTTTTTTGCTATTTTTCTGCCGAAATATTTATATGTCCTATGATGATCTAAATTGAATTCTAACAAAAATTTTAAAATTTATCTGATATGTTAATATTTTCCCATGAGAACGATCCATCATCTAATGTATCTCGGCCAAAATGTCCATAAGACGCACTTTTTTTATATATTGGCTTGTGAAGATTTAAGTGATCCCGTATCCCTCTTGGTGTAAGGTCGATGTTGGATGTTATTTTTTTGATTAGTTCTTCATCAGACATTTTTGATGTACCATGTGTATCAACATATAATGATAATGGATCAGAAACTCCAATTGCATAAGCGAGCTGTAATGTGCATTTTTCTGCAACTCCTGATGCAACAATATTTTTTGCAATATATCTTGCAACATACGCCGCGGATCTATCAACCTTAGTTGGATCTTTACCTGAAAATGCACCACCACCGTGTGGTGCTGCTCCTCCATAGGTATCTACTATTATTTTTCTACCCGTAAGTCCAGTATCGCCATCTGGCCCCCCAATAACAAATTTACCAGTAGGGTTAATCAATATTTCAGTTTCATCACTAATCCATTCTTCTGGGATAATATTTTTGATAATAGGAACTACAATTTCACTTACACCGCGCTGATCAAGGTGTTCATCATGCTGAGTAGAAACAACTATTTTCGTACATCTTTCTGGAATACCATTTTTATATTGAAGTGTAACTTGACTTTTTGAATCAGGTTGTATTCCAGGTGTCTCACCAGCCTTTCTTTTATCTGCCATTTGTTCTAAAATTTTATGTGAGTAATAAATTGGAGCAGGCATAAGAGAAGGCGTCTCCTTACATGCATATCCAAACATAATACCTTGGTCACCTGCTCCTTGATCTTTATTTCCTGATGCATCAACTCCCATTGCTATATCAGCTGATTGACTGTGAACACCTGAACAGTCAAAAGAAAAATTTTCCCAATGAAATCCTTCCTGTTCATAACCAATTTCTTTTACAGCTAACCTTGCAAGTTCTTCATAATTACAACTATAGTTTTCAGGGCCTCTTACCTCACCAGCCATAACAACCTTATTTGTTGTTACCAGTGTTTCCATAGCTACTCTTGAATTTTCAGGATTATTCTGAGACAGAAAATCATCAACAACTGAATCTGAGATGATATCACATACCTTATCTGGGTGGCCCTCAGATACTGACTCGCTTGTGAAAAGATATGTTTTACTCATGCTTAATTTTTATACTCTTTAGATTTATAGCATAGCCAATAATAAAAAATAAAACTATCAAAAAATATGCTAAAAAATTTCCATATTCTCTAAAAAAAGTTGTTTCAAGTCTTTGAGGGATTTTTACATCTGTGAATGTTATTCCATTTGTATTTATAAGCTCAATAATTTCTCCACTTGGACTTATTAATCCAGAATACCCCTTATTCGACGATCTCACCATTGGAATTCCAAGCTCTATTGACCTGAGTCTCGAGTGGGTAAAATGCTGCTTAGGTCCTGAATTTTCACCAAACCATGAATCATTACTTATATTAATTAAAATCTCTGTCTCATTTGATATATTACTTCTTACATAACTAGGAAATATTGCTTCGTAACAAATTAAAGGAGAAATGTTTCCTGGGAATTCTTGATGTTTAGCTCCTTTTGATAAGGAATTATTAATCAATCGGTTATTGGGAAATATGAAAAATAAATATTTGGAAAATGGAGTAAATTCTCCAAAGGGCACAAGAATTCTTTTGTCATACACATAACCTCTAAATTTAATAGAGTTAAAATATTTTTTTCCATCATTTCTGATATAGCCAGAAATATAATTTTCAGGCATCTCAGAGTAAAAACCAAGAGAAGACTCGGGAAAAATTGTAATTAATTCGTTGGATCCCATTGATTTAGTTTTCATGATTGACTCATTTAACCATTTTTCATCTTGGTCAAACGCAGTATGAACAATTCGGACCTCATTATTAGTAAAGTTAGTTATTAAGTTTGTTATCCTATTGTTTCCATATAAATAAAGAAAAAACAAAATCACAACAGAGATTAAAAAAAATATTTTATTTTTTTTATCAATGATTAATGAAAATATTCCTACGGCACAAAAAACAGTAAGTAAACCTAATCCATAAATACCTAAAAAAGAAACTGATTGAGAGTAACTTAAAGACCATGACCAACTATATCCAATTAAATTCCATGGAAGACCAGTGAATAGAGTGCTTCTTAAAAATTCAAAAATTATCCAAATAGAACTGAAATAAAATATTTTTGCATTTGAGTTGCTCCATAAATACGCATTAGCCAATTGCATAAATCCGAAAAATAAAGACATAAAAAGTGGAAAGAAAAATAAAATTAAAGGAACAATATAGTATAAATTTTTATCAAGTTGCAAAACCGAATTAGAAATCCAATGCATACTTGCCAGAAAAAAACCAAAGCCAAATAATATCCCACAATAAAAATAATTAGAAAATATATTTGTAAATTTTTTTGATACATACTCATTCAATGTAAAAAAAGTGCCAATGATAAATAATGAAAGAAAAGGAATATTAAAGGGATCAAAACAAAGAGCTAGTAATGTTCCCAAAAAAAAATATGAAATAAATATATTAATTTTTTTTTTTGGAAATATTTCCAATAAAAATTTCATTACGATTTAGGAATAGTAACTTTAACAGACTTTATTTTCATTGGATCAGCGTCTTTAATTTCAAATAAAGTTCCAGAGTCATGTTTTATAATTTCTCCTCTTTGAGGTATCCTTCCAGCGATTGCAAATATCAATCCTCCCAAAGTGTCAATATCATCATTACCTACTGCATTTAAAAATGATATGTTAGTAACTTTTTGGAGTTCATCTATTTCGACTCGTGCGCTGGCTTCAACTGTATTAGAAGAGGTTTTTATTAACATTGGCAAGTTTTTCTCGTCATGCTCATCTTCAATTTCGCCAGTGATCTCCTCAATTACGTCTTCGATAGTAATAAGACCATCTGTACATCCATATTCATCAATTACAATTCCCATATGAAGTCTTGTCATTTGCATCTTAAGAAGCAAATCCAAAACAGGCATTGAGGGTGGAATTTCTAGAATATCTCTTTTAATTTTTTCAAGAAAATTTCTAGCTACTTTCCCTTGATATTGGAGATTTACTAAATCCTTAATGTGTATCATGCCAATAACATTGTCTAAGTTATTTTCATATACCGGAACGCGTGAGTGTGCTTCTTTGATAAACACATTAAGTACCTTTTCAAAACTATCGTTTATTTCAACGGCACCTATATCTGCTCTTGGAATCATAATATCAGAAGATCTGATGCCATCTATCTTTAGAATATTTAACAACATCAATCTCTCATGCTTAGAAATTCCCCCAGTATCTTTAAGGTCATTATCTAAAACAGTTTCAATACTTTGCTTCAAAGAGCTACTTTTTGACTCAGAGTTTAAAATAATTTTTTTGAAAAATTCTATTACCATTTATCTTGTTTTATCTTATAAAAAATTTGATCTTCTAATTTTTTCATTTCTTTAAATTGTTTTTCTGTTTTATGGTCATATTCAAGTAAATGAAGCATTCCATGTATTGTCATTTTACACAAGTAATCGTACTTTGTTATCTTTAATTCTAAAGATTCAATTAATAATGTCTCACTAGATAAAACTATGTCACCTAAAAGATTAGTCCCTTCGAAGAAGATCCTCATCGGAAACGATAATACATTTGTGGGATTATTTCTTTTTCTATACTTATAATTTATTTTTTGTATATTTCTATTTGATGTGAGTAAAAAGCTTACTGATGAATTAATAAAATCATCTTTGTTAACAATATTTAACGTTTTATTTACCGATCTAGAAATATATTTTTTAAACAATGGAAATTTTTTTTTCCATTCTACGGTATCAACATTATAATTAATTTTAGCCATTAAATTAAGTTTTTTGATCAAAAAGATCCTTGATTTGATCATCATATAAATCGTATGCATTAATAATTTTTGTCACCATTTCATCACGAACAATATCCTGGTGACCAAAATTAACTATAGCAATATCGTCAATATCTTGAAGAATTTTCATAGATCGCAACAATCCAGAATCACTTCTTTTATTTAAATCCGTTTGAGAAGGATCGCCAGTTACCACCATTCTTGAGTTCTTGCCACATCTTGTTAAAAACATTTTAATCTGATTGTGAGTTGCATTTTGCGCCTCATCTAAAATTACAAATGAATTATTTAATGTTCTTCCTCTCATGAACGCAAGGGGAGCAATTTCAATTTCAGACGACTCTATTTTTCTAATTGCCATTTCTGTAGGCATCAAATCATATAAAGAATCGTAAAGCGGCCTTAAATATGGGTCAACTTTCTCTTTTAAATCTCCTGGTAGGAAACCCAATTTCTCACCTGCCTCAACTGCCGGTCTGGATAGTATTATTCGATCAAACTTACTTTCAAGAAGTTGTGAGACTGCTGCTGCAACTGCTAAGAATGTTTTACCGGTCCCTGCTGGGCCAACAGCAAAAATTATTTGTTTTTTCTGTAGGATGTCTAAATAAGAATTTTGCATTTTACTTTTACCAACGACATCTAGTTTTACTGTTTTGGTAATATTTATATTTTTTATCTTCTCTTTTTCATTGATAATTTGCATTTTTAGAATCTCCTGGATTTGATTGGTATTTGCTTTGTTCTTCAGATTTTTTTTTTGATTGATGGTTTTTGTAATTGCATTTTTTAAAATATTGATATTATTTTTATCTCCTTTTAGAGTTAGTTGATTTCCTTTTTGAAAAATTTTAAGTGGCAGATTCTTCTCAAAGAAATCAATGTTTTCATTATTAACTCCAAAAATGTCTAGAGCTTCACAATTTTCAATGTTTATTACTGTTGAGCTATGTTTCAGCTTTGATTGTATTTCGTGACTGTTCTTAAATACTTTATTTTTCAAGTTTAAAATAAACCTTATTTCTAACAAGTAGCATACAAACTCTTATGATTGCAAGACGAAATATTCACGTTTTTAACTCCTCCTACGCGTAGGTTCTGCGCTTTTATGTAAACTGATTGCATAAAAGGTGTTCTGCCAAAAAAATAATCTCTATTTGACGTACTTTGATTTTCTATAAGTACATCTATATTTTTATTTAAAAAGCTTTTATTGAATTCAAATTGTATATTTCTTAATTTTTCTTGTAAAATTGACAGCCTATCTTTTTTAATCGCAACAGGAGTAGTGTCGTCATCTAAAGCAGATTTTGTACCTGGTCTAGGGCTGTATATAAAGGAAAATGACTGTGTAAATTTGAGTTCATCAACTAACTCAAGCGTTTGCCTGAAGTCTTTTTCAGTTTCACCTGGATAACCAATAATGAAATCAGATGAGATTTCAATCTTTGGATTAATTTCCTTTAATTTGAAAATTATTTTTCTATAGAAGTCAGTATCATATTTCCTATTCATTTTTTTTAAAATTTTTGAGGAACCTGATTGAATTGGCAAATGCAAAAAAGGCATAAGCTTTTCATTCGTTGAATGTAAATTAATTAAGTCATCAGTCATGTTTATAGGATGAGAAGTTGTATAGCGTATTCTTTTAACTTTTTCATTTTGACTAATCTTTTCTATTAGATTTGCAATATTAAATTTTTTATTCTTATAAGTATCTTTATAAGCATTTACATTTTGCCCTAGAAGAACAATTTCTTTAGCGCCATTTTTTGTTAATAAATTCACTTCTTGAAGAATTGACTCTGCTGGTCTGGAATATTCCGGACCCCTTGTAAAAGGAACGACACAAAAAGAGCAAAACTTATCACAGCCCTCCTGTATTGTAATAAATGATGAAACGCCCTGAAACCTTCTCTGTTCTGGTAAATAATCAAACTTTTCATTTACTATAAATTCAGTATTAATTTGCTTTGGAGCTTTCTTTAAATCCTCTATCATTTGTGGAAGAAGATGGTAACTTTGCGGTCCCAAAATAATATCTATTGAATGATTTCTATTAAACATCTCGTAGTTTTCTGCTTGAGCTACACATCCTACAACAGCAATAGTCTTTTCCTTTTTTGACTTATTAACCCGTCCAATGTCTGAATATAGTTTATGTGCCGCTTTATCCCTTATATTGCATGTATTAAAGACAACTAAATCAGCATTCTCAGGATCAAAGTCTTGTTTTAACCCCTTATTTTCTAATATAGATATTATCTTTTCACTGTCATAGAAATTCATTTGACAACCGTAAGATTTTATAAAAAAAGTCGAATTATTCATTTTAATTTATTTTTAGTTTTTGATTTAAACCATTTAGTATTTTTTTCTCACAATAAGATGCAAGTTCCTTCCTATTTTTAAACTCGTTCGTACTTACTAAATTATGAAAGATTATGTCAACGGTAATTCTACCTGAACATAGAAAATTTGCCATAGCAGAAACCATTGAAGTATCACCAACCCATGCAATGTTTCTTCTTAGGTATATTCCCATCGGAATATTGTTTTGCATAGAGTAACATATTGAAATTGGCTGGACACATGTTTCTCTTTGATTATTAAAGACACATTCTAACATAGATGACTTGAAATCTTTTATACCATTACCGTCTGAAGTTGTTCCTTCGGGAAAAATGATAAAATTTTCACCCTTGTTAAGTTTATTTTTTATAATACTGTTATATTCAACAATTTTACTTTTATCAGAGTTATCAATAAAAAAAGTATTACTTAATTTTGCTAAAAACCCAAATATTCCCATTTTTGAAACTTCTTTTTTTGCAATAAATCTTGCGTTCAATAATGCTCCTAAACATATGATGTCAAACCAAGATACGTGGTTAGCAACGTATAGAATTCCGTTTTTATTGTTACTAAACTTTGTTTTATCGAAATTTATATTTAATCCAGTTATGAATTTGATCATTCTGTAGAATAAAAGAGGATAAAGTTTTTTGAACCTAAAACCTAAAATGTTAAAAATTATTTGAAGTGGTATAGATGCTAAAATGAATGCTACTAAGAAAATTATTATTAAAAAAAGCCTGACTATGGACATCAAATTATTTTTTAATTTTTACTCCATAAAGCTCAAGCCTATGATCAACAAGGTCATAGCCTAGTGCTTTTGCAACTTCACGTTGGATTTTTTCGATTTCTTCATTTGTAAATTCGTGAATTTCTCCTGACTCAATATCTATTAAATGATCATGATGGTGTTCCTCAATAGCCTCATATCTTGATCTTCCATCTTTAAATTCATGTTTTTCTATTGCTCCATATTCTTCAAATAATTTCACAGTTCTATAAACTGTTGCTATGCTTATATTTTTATCCTTTTCGTTGGCACTTAAAAAGATTTCATTAACATCTGGGTGTCCATTAGCGCTCATTTCACTAATCACGTCAGCAATAATATTTCTTTGGTCTGTCATTCTCAAACCTTTTTCTCTACACATTTTCTTTACATTAATCATATTTAAATCAAAAATAGTTACTTATATATAAAGGTTTAACATCTTCATTTTCAATAATATTATTTTTAATAATTTGCGGCAATTTATTTATATTATAGTCAATAAAATGAAGATTATCTTTTATTTTTGCCATACTATCTATGGTTAGGTATTTTTCTAATACTTTATTATCACATATAAAACTAATATTTTTCATATTTTTAGTATTATATTCTTCTAAGTTAATTAATTTTGGTTCTTCATAAGCTACATTTTTAATAAATAATTGCGAAAAAAATTTATTTTTTTTGAAGTGTAACAAAATAATTTTTTTTTTATGAGTGCTATTTTCAAGCGTACAAAAGTTAATTAAATCAAACTTAGATATCCCAAAAATTTTTATCTTTAATTTAAGTTTTAATATTTTTGCAAAAGTTAAAGCCGACCTAATTCCTGTAAAACTTCCGGGACCAGTTATTATACAAATTGAATTCAACCGATTGATATCTTTATCTGATTTTTTAAAAAAATAATCAACTTCTTGAATTAAGATTTCTGAGATATTTCTTTTTGAATTTAATTTCTTTTTTATGAAATCTTTCTTATCGAGAATTGCTAGATTTAATCTATCTGTAAAGTCTAAAATTAGTAACATATGATTGATATTTTTAACATATAGACTAAAAATAAAATGATATGAATAAGTTTTTAGTAATTACCCTTATTTTCTTATCATATTTTGAATTACTACATGCAGAACCAGGTGTTTCAACATTCATGTATCATAGGTTTGGTGAAAGTAAATATCCATCAACAAATGTTACAGAAGAGCAATTTTTATCACATATAGAATATATAATGGAAAATGGGATTAAAGTTTTAAAGTTAGATGATGTTATCAATCAGCTTGAACAAAAAGATGTATTTACCAATAAGGCAGTAGCTTTTTCAGTTGATGATGCTTATAGATCATTCTATGAAATTGCATGGCCAGTATTCAGGGAAAATGATATTCCAGTAACTTTGTTTGTGTCTACAGACATAATTGATAAGAATACTGCAGGTTACATGTCATGGGACGAAATAAAAAATTTCATAGAGGAGGGTGGAACTGTTGGTCAACACACATCAACTCATCTTCATATGCCATTAAATTCTATTTCAGAAATAAAAAAAGATATCTTAAATTCCCATAAAAGCTTTATAAAAAATTTGGGTTTTATACCAAATCTTTTTGCTTATCCCTATGGTGAAAGTAGTAAAGCAGTAATTGATTTATTAAAGGAGTTTGGTTTCACGCATGCATTTGGACAACACTCTGGGGTAATATCTAGTTATGATAATCATTATTACCTTCCTAGATTTTCCTTAAATGAAAGATTTGGAGAAAAAGATAGATTTGAATTTGCTGTACATGCACATTCATTAGACATTATCGATTTACTTCCGAGTGAAATATTTTTATATGATGAAAATAAACCACTAATTGAATTCAGTGTTGTTAATGACTTAGAAGGAAGTAAAATAGATTGCTTTTCAAATCCTGAAGGAAACTGGAGTTTGCAGGAAATAATAAATATTAAGTCAAATAGATTTCAAATTCAGTTAAATGGGCCTTATAAAACTGGTAGGGCAAGAATTAACTGCACTACAAAAATTGATGACGACTGGCACTGGTTTGGTCATCAGTTTTTAATTAAATAATATCTGACACAATTTCAGAATCTTGATTATCTATCGTTAAATTTTCAAAATCTTCAAAATTATTTGTTTGAATAATTTTTATGATCTTTGAAGGATAATCACTTTCAATCGAATAATTATAGAGATATTCAGCTAATTCAACACCACTCAAAGGTAATTTATTTGATCTAATTACAAATCTATTAATTCGAAATTCATTATAGTGAAAATTTGTATTTAGATTTTTCATATATGACTCAACAGATTCTCTTAATGTATTAAATGTTTTTATTTTATACTTTTCATCATTATCTCTTTCATTTGGTACAAGGCCCTCATTACTAGTGCCCCATATGTACTGACCAAAAAGAGCGTTACCTTCAAATGCAAAACGCGATGTGCCCCAACCGCTTTCTATAGCTGCTTGCGCTAGAGCGAGCGACTCAGGAATAGAGTCGACCTTTATTAACAAACTGTCAATTGTAGTTGCATTATATTCACTCATTAAATTGTTTAACCAAATAGCATCTTTCCTTGAAATTTTACTAAAATTAGTTTTAAGAAATTTTACTTTTTTATTTTTTAAGATAAGTTTTTCATTTTCTTTAACAATTAATGGTAGGGTAATTTTAATAAATAGTTCTTTTCTATTTTGTATCGATTTAATACTTTTTAGATCTTTAGGTAATTTAACAACCGAAATATTGGGAATAATTTTCGTCTTTTTAATTTGATCAATTTTTAATTCTGCAACTTCTTGTTTTGTTTCAAGTAATTTAATAGTGTGAGAATTATTAGTATATATATTCCCTTGATCTACTAATGTAGCAGTGGATTTAAAATATATACTTTTAGTCAATATTAATGACATCAATACAGATGAAACTATAAGAAAAAATAATAGATAATATATTTTAAAAAGTAATTTAAAATCTTTGTGTTGTACCTTAAAAATATTTAAGCTAGTCATGATTACTATTGAACCTGTTCCACTTTACTTAACTCGGGTATGTAATTTTTAAGCAGATTTTCTATGCCATTTTTTAATGTAATTGTAGCACTTGGACACCCGGCACAACTTCCTTTTAAAGCTAAATAAGCAATACCTGAATCGTATTTTATAAATTTTACGTCCCCTCCATCTTGCATAATCGCTGGTCTAATTTTTGAAGATATAATACCATGTATCTTATTGACCACTTCCTTGTCAGCGTTATCAAATTCTATACTTTCTAGTTCTCCTGCTGAAACTTCATTAATTTCTACCGCAGGAAGACCGGAGTTAATATGATTTGAAATAATTTGCAATATAGAAGCTTTCAATTGATCCCAAGTAAAGTCACTTTTATTAACTGAAATATAGTTTTTATTAAAAAGTATATTATCGATGCCATCTATTTTAAAAAGCTCATCTGCCAACAAAGAATTCGTACTAGCTTGTGACTTTGAGAATTCAATTGGATGAGGGCATATCTCGTAATCATCAAGTATAAACTTGAGCGAATTTGGATTAGGAGTTGATTCGGTTTGTATGAACATGCTATTAATTTATTTATATAATGAGATTCAAATTATTTTAAAGATTTCGTGTACCTATTTATTAAGTTACTGAATTTTTTGAAATTTTTAATCAGATCTTGAAGCTAGATCGTCTATAACATCGTTAGATAACCCTTGTGGAACAATAACAACTGGTACCGGGAGTTTACCGGATTTTTGACCCGCCAACAAAGATACTAATGGCCCTGGCTGATCAGAGTTTGCCGCAGCTAGCACGAGAAATCTGATTGCATCATCAGCCTCTAAAGTTTCTATTATTTTTTCACTGGGAATACCTTCTTTTACAATCAATTCAGGTACTGTATCGGTAAGTTCATAAATAACTTTTGACCATTTTTGTAACTTTTCTTGAGCCTTATCTCTGGCCTCTTGCAATATAATATCTTCAATTGATTGCCATTGTTGAGGATCGAATTGTTCAATTATATTTAAAAGAATTACTCCACCTTTAGTATTTTCAGCACGCTTTGCAGCAAACCTAATTGCTACACTCAACTCATCAGAGTCGTCAACTATTACTAAAAATTTTGACCTATGTTTCATTTCTTACCAATCCTATAATATCATATACATCATTTATGGTATTTTTTGCAACTTGATTAGCTTTGGTAGCACCTTCCACCATTACATCTTTTAGATATTGTTTATCGTTCATTAATTTTTTTATTTCATCAGATATGGGTTTTATTTTTTCAATCACAACATCTGATAAATCTGCCTTAAATTTCGAAAAGTTTTGTCCATTGTAAATTTTTATTAGTTCCTCCTTATTTAAACCAGAGAAACCTGCATAAATATTAAGTAAATTATTTACTTCCTTTAATTTTAGTACCTCATTAATACCATCAGGCATAACAACATCTGCAGTTTTAGCTTTTTTAATTTTTTTTACTATTGTGTCTGTTTCATCCAAAATATTTATCCTTGAAAAATCTGAAGCATCAGATTTGCTCATCTTTTGGTCACCATCTTTTAGAGACATTATTCTGGAAATATTTCTATCAATTAGCGGTTCAGGAATTGGAAAGAAGTCAGCACAATTAAAATCACGATTAAATTTTTGTGCTATATCTCTTGTTAATTCAAGATGTTGTTTTTGATCACTTCCAACTGGTACATGAGTTGCTTTGTATAAAAGAATATCAGCAGCCATTAAATTTGGATAAATAAATAATCCAGAACTGGCATTCTCTTTGTCTTTACCTGCCTTGTCCTTGAATTGCGTCATTCTATTTAGCCATCCCATCCTTGTAACACAATTAAAAATCCAAGATAATTCTGCATGAGCAGAAACATTGCTTTGATTAAATATTACACTTTTTTTAGTATCGATACCGGAAGCAATATAGGTCGCTACAACTTCGAAAGTATTATTTGTTAAAAGTTTTGGGTCTTGTTTAACAGTAATTGCATGAAGATCTACGACACAAAAAAAACATTTATGCGTATTTTGCATTTTAACAAAATTACTAATAGCACCTAAGTAATTACCTATATGAAGATCGCCGGAAGGTTGAACGCCAGATAAAACAATGTTCTTTTTTATTTGTTTCATTTTTGAAGTAGCTTTTTTAATTGTGAGTATCTAAATGGCTTGTAAATTGAAATTAAGATTAAATAAAGTAATATTGAAGAAAGCACTGAAAACAAAAGAAATATAATGTCATTACCCTTCATAAACTCTGAAATAAGAAGATAATTTTTTTTTATAAAAATTAAATAATTGTGTATCAAAAATGAGGTAAAAATGATCATGGTTATAGGTAAAATAATTTTTTTTTGGACCTTAAAATAATTGTTTTTGTGCAGATAATAATTCATTATTATGACACTGATCCACGCTGATATACTTGTTGCGATCGCAATGCCAACAAATCCCATGTAGATAAATAGAATAATACTTAATGTAGTATTAAAAAATAAATTGATTACGGTTACATATAATGTTGGTTTGGCATTTTCATACGCAAAAAAAATAGGCGTATAAATTTTTAATAGAATAAACGCAACAAGACCAAAAGAGTAATATTTTAGTGCTTCCGCAGTGTAAAATGATGAATCTTGATTAAATTCGCCTCTTTCAAAAAGTGCACTTATTATGGGTTCTGACATTGAAAAAATTCCCACAGATGCTGGTACAGAAAAAAGTAAAGCAATTATAATGGTTTCCTGGATTGATTGATTTATTTTTTTATTTTTCTCTGATTTAATTTTACTTGATATCGATGGTAACAATGCGATGCCTATAGCAATACCAATAAGCGCAAGAGGCAGCTGATAAACTCTATCGGCATAGTATAAGTATGAAACTGCTCCACTTTCGTAGGAAGCAATTATTGTTCCTATTAAAATATTTATTTGTAGTAAGCCTGAAGCAAAAAAACTAGTTGTAAATAATCGAAAAAAACGTGTCGTATAATTATTAAAAATATCTAATGTAAATACTGTCTTAATACCTAATTTATTTAGTGCGATATAAAGGAAAAAAACTTGCAAAATACCGGCGACTATAACACTCCATGATAGGAAAATTAAATAGTTATTCATTGTGAAATGAGCAATTATTAACGAAATTATTAATGTAATATTTAAAATGATTGGTAAAGATGCTGATAAAGCAAATTTATTGTTTGAATTTAAAATTGATGAACATATTGAAGATATGCTAATAAGTATTAGAAATGGAAATATAATTCTTGCTACATTTACCAATTGATTAAACTTTACTTCGTTGCTTACATATCCAGGAGCAATCAAAGCAATGAAAGCAGGCATAAATATTTCTATCAATATGACTATCAAAGAAGTAATTAAAAAAAATATTAATAAAATACTTCCAGAAAATTTTGATGATATTTTATTTGAATTATCATCTAAAAGTTTCGTATAAATCGGCACAAAAGCTGAATTTAAAGCTCCTTCTGAAAATATCCTTCTAAAAGTGTTAGGAAATCTAAAGGCTACAAAAAATATATCTGCTAAGAAACCTGTGCCCAAAAAATTTGCGATAAGTATATCTCTCAAAAATCCAAAAATTCTACTAATAGACGTAAAGAAGGAATAAATAATTGAAGATCTAAAGACACTCATATAACTATTGTTTATTATTATATTTTGTTCTAAATAACGTCAAAATTAAGAGTTCATTCAATATATATCTTTTGAATTTGAAAAGCAGGTAAAAACCTATATAAAATCCAAAAAAGAACTATGACAAAAAAAGACAGAGAAGAGCATTTTAGCGAAAAAGAAGCTTTAGTTTTTCATGCGCAGGGTAAGCCTGGTAAAATAGAAATTAAGGCAACTAAGCCACTTGAAACACAAAGAGACCTATCCCTTGCTTATTCACCTGGCGTAGCCGCGCCCGTTAATGCTATAGCTGATGATGAGAGTTCTGTTTATGATTATACGAGCAAAGGCAATTTGGTTGCAGTTATATCAAACGGAACTGCAATTTTAGGATTAGGCAATTTAGGTGCTCATGCGTCTAAGCCTGTAATGGAGGGTAAATCAGTTCTTTTTAAAAGATTTTCAGATATTGACTCAATAGATTTAGAAATTGATACCGAGGATGCTGATAAATTTATCAATTCTGTAAAATATCTGGGGCCTTCTTTTGGTGGAATTAATCTTGAAGATATAAAAGCTCCTGAATGTTTTATCATTGAAGATAGTTTGAGAGAAACTATGGACATACCGATTTTTCATGATGATCAGCATGGTACAGCTATTATTTCTGCTGCTGCACTAATAAATGCAATGGACTTGAGTGGAAAAAATATTAAAGAGGCAAAAATTGTTGTTAATGGGGCTGGGGCTGCTGGTATTGCATGTTTAGAGCTTCTTAAAGCTATGGGAATGCCAAATGAAAATGCAATATTATGTGATACAAAAGGAGTTATTCATACTGATAGAAAAGAAAACCTAAATCAGTGGAAATCAGCTCACGCAATAAAGACACAATCAAGAACACTGGAGGATGCTTTGAAAGGAGCAGATATCTTTTTTGGACTTTCAATAGGAAATATCATTAGTCAAAAAATGGTATTATCAATGGCAGAAAAACCGATAATTTTTGCAATGGCAAATCCTGAACCCGAAATACTTCCCGAAAGAATAAAAGAATGTAGAAAAGATGCAATTATTGCCACTGGAAGATCTGATTATCCAAATCAAGTTAATAATGTTTTAGGTTTCCCATATATTTTTAGAGGAGCTTTAGATGTAAGGGCTAAGACAATAAATCTTGAAATGAAGATTGCCGCGGCAAAAGCAATTGCTGATTTAGCAAAAGAAGATGTACCAGATGAAGTTGCTAATGCTTATCCTGGTAAAAGACCGCAGTATGGGCCTGAGTACATTATTCCTTCTCCATTTGACCCAAGATTAATAAGTAAAGTACCTCCTGCAGTTGCAAAGGCAGCGATGGATACCGGCGTTGCGAGAAAAGCAATTGTAGACATGGATAATTACTCAAATGAGTTATCTGCAAGACTCAATCCATCGGCCGGATTGTTACAAAAAGTTTTCCAAGAGGTAAAGGAAAATCCAAAACGAGTAATATTTACAGAAGGTGAGGAAGAAGACATGATTAGAGCCGCTGTAATTTTTTTGAATAATGGTATGGGCACTCCTATCCTAATCGGCAGAGACGAAATAATTCAGGAAAAAATGTTAAGCATGGGCCTTGATTTTTTTGATCAATTGGAAATACATAGCACTAGAAACAAAGCAGAACATGATCGATATGCCGAGCATATTTATCACCGTTTGCAAAGAAAGGGTTTTTTAAAAAAAGATTGTTTAGAACTTCTTATTAGAGAGAGAAATGTTTTTGCCGCATGTATGGTTTCACTTAAAGAAGCTGATGCGATGGTTTGTGGTTTGACTAGAAGTTACGCAGCTTCATTAGAAAGTATAGAATATGTTTTAGATCCTTTACCAAATAAAACTATTTTAGGCATGACTGTTATGATGTGCAATGGCAGAACTATTTTTGTCGCTGACTCAAATGTACATGACATGCCAAATGCTTCACAGCTTGCAAATATCACTCAGGAAAGTGCAGAGGTTGTAAGAGAAATATTTGGAATAGAGCCAAGGGCTGCACTCGTTTCCTATTCTAATTTTGGAAAACCATACACAGAACGATCTGTGTATATGCGCGATGCCAAAAAAATATTAGATGAGAGAAACGTTGATTTTGAATATGATGGTGAAATGGGCGCCAATACTGCTTTAAATGAAAGTTTAATGAGTCTTTATCCTTTTTGTAAACTTTCAGGACCAGCGAATTTACTAATAATGCCAGCTATTCATAGTGCAAGTATTTCAACGAAAATGCTTCAAGAGTTGGGTGGTGGAACATTGGTTGGCCCATATTTAGTTGGCTTTAAAGAAAGCATTCAAATAGTTCCACTAGGTGCAAATGTTTCTGATATTGTTAATCTTGCTGCCTTATCTGCTTTCAAAAGTTAAGTTAATAAAAATTTTGAAATTTCGTTAATTGCTTTTTTTGCTTCGGGTAAAAAGCCAAATATTTGCCAAACATGTGGTTGATTTTTATAAATACTAAGGCTTACTTTATTTCCACCATCTTGCATACGTTTAGCTACGTCAATTGAATCACTATACAAAATTTCAATATTACTAACTTGAATCAGTGTTTCAGGAAAGTTTGAGTAATCAGCAAATGCTGGCGATATTAACGGATTTTTGTAATTTTGATTTGGGGCATACCACTCTTGTGCGTTTTTCTTTATAGATCGTGAGGTTTTTTTCCAGTCATTATAAGACAAGTAAGGATCAGATTTTGAATTATCTTTTACGCTTTTTCCCTCTCCAGTGAGATCAGTCCATGGAGATAATAAAAACATTTTAGAAGGAAGATTTAGATTAAGTTCCTGAAGTTTAAGTGCGCATACTAGTGATAAATTTCCACCAGCAGAGTCACCTCCGAAGTAAATGTTTTGACTTTGAAAGCCTCTATCAATTAATGCTCTATAGGATGTAACGGCATCATTAATAGCCGATGGATAACTATTTTCAGGTGATAGCGAATAATCGATGGCAAATATTTGTATGGATGATAATTTTGCTATTTTTACAAGTAGATTTTGATGTGTCTCAGGTGATCCAGCGACATAGCCTCCACCATGAAAATATAGAATACATTTTTCTTGGTCAAATTCTTTACGTGAAAAATGAAGCGTTCTGGTTTGGCCCAAATATATTTCATTTACATTTATTTTCGAATTTATTTTTCTGAATATTATTCTTTGTAAAAATTTTGATACAATAGAGATTGAATTATCCTCATAACCATCTTGATTCATCATTTTTCTAGCTTCAAGGTATGACCTTTCTTCTACTTCTGGTTGCACATTTTTAATATATTTTTTCAAAAAGTGATTTAATATTTTAGATTGAATGCTCATAATTATAATAAATAGCTTAAATTAATTTATCCCAAATTACTTTCGCTATATCAATTTTATGAAGTTTTTTTATTTCTTGAATGCATGTCGGTGACGTTACATTTATTTCAATCAGATATTTTCCTATAACATCAATACCAACAAAAAATAGTCCCTCGCTTAATAAATAGTTTTTGATTTTAGAACAAATCAATAAGTCATCTTTTGTAATTCTAATTGCCTCACAGTCAGCACCAACATGTATGTTGGATCTAATCTCATTAGTCTTTGGAACTCTTCGTATAGCAGCAATTGGCTCACCATTAATTAAAATAATTCTCTTATCACCTTTTTTTATTTCAGGAATAAATTTTTGAATAATAAATGGCTCTTTCGATTGATTAATAAATTTTTCAATAATCTGATTATAATTTTTATCAGATATATCTAGCAAAAAAACACTCTCACCCCCATTTCCATAAAGAGGTTTGATAACACACTTATTATTCCTCTTAACAAAAATATCAATCTCATTTTTTGATCTAGTAATAATCGTAGGCGGTATTAATTTTTGATATGATAGCATTGATATTTTTTCAGGCGAATTCCTTATTCCCTTAGGGTTATTTACAAATCTAGTTTTTGATCTAACTTGTTCCAAAAGGTGCATGGACGAAACATATTCCATGTTAAATGGCGGATCCTGTCTTATAAAAATGTAATCAAAAGTATCTAATTTAATTATGCGATATTTTCCTAAAGTATAGCTATCTAATCTATTTTTTTTGAAACTAATTTCTCTAGATAATGCATACACGGAATTATTTTTGTAGGTCAATGAGCTTGGATGAAAATAAAAATTTTTATTTTTTCTCTTAAACGATTCAAAAATAATTGGGAGAGAGCTATCTGTTTTTAAATTTAGTGTTTCTATTTCATCAATCTGAAAAGCTACTTTCATATTCTAAAACTCAGTTGATTTTATAGAAATATAATCAATGACTTGCTCTACTCCAAAAATTTCACTTGAAATATCGAGAACTAAATCCCTTTCTTTTTCACTTTTTGCAATTCCAATTATGTATACAATTTTATTTACAGTCTCAATATTATAATTCAAAGAATTTACAGATTCATTAAGCATTAATTTGCCCATCACTTTAGTGCTTATAACTAAGTCGTCGGCGAAATTTATTATATTATCTGAATTACTTATTTGAATTTCATTTATAACCGTCTTAACTCCTTTAACTCCCCAAGCGATTCGAGTAGCCTCTATTTTTAAATCTATATTTTCAACTGTTCCAGTTAGTAAGACTCTTGCTTGTGATACTTCTACATCAATACTAAAAAAAAGTTTTTCGTTCTGATCGAAATATGAATTTTTAATTACAGCCTTTATTATTGTGTCATCAACAAATTCTCCGATAGATCTCTCCTCTTGAGATACCGTAACAACTTTAGCTGCAGTACCAGTTGCAACCTGGGCACAACCAACGAAATTAAGTGATAAACAGGATATTATTAAAGAAAATAATATGGGTATTTTTTTCATTACTATATTTAAGTATATATCATATTTCTTGTTAATACTTATTTTTTATAAGTAATTGATATACTTCTCTCTTTGATATGTTGAAATCTTTTGAAATAATTTTCGAGATCTCAGATATGTTTAGACCCTCTTCTGAAAGCCTTTTAGATAATACTATTATATCTCGATTATTAATATTATTTGAATTTTGTTTTTGTAAGGGCTCGATTATAAAGGTAATTTCACCTAAGATTTTTCTTCTTCTACCCAACACTTGAATCAAATCAAATATACTCGAATTAAAAATTTCTTCATTTTTTTTTGTCAATTCTCTGACAAGTGTAATGTTGCGATTACCACATTTTTCACTTAATGTATTCAATGTCTTTAGTATACGTTTTGGAGACTCAAAAAATATAACAGGGCAATCAACAGTTTTTAATAAATCAATTGCTTTATTTATTTCTTTTTTTTGTCTAGGAAAAAAACCTCTAAATTGAAATGAGATATCTGAGAAATTTGAATGAACCAAACTTGCTATTACAGCTGAGGGGCCAGGTAGGGAATAAACTTTAATATCAGATGCAATGCAAGCATTTACTAAATCTGAACCAGGATCTGAAATTATTGGTGTTCCAGAGTCTGAGATTAAAGCTATTGATAAACCTACTTTAAGTCTTTTAATTATATCTGGGATTGATCTTCCAGAATTATACTTATGAAATGGCTTTAATGGAGTTTTAATTTTAAATTTGTTTGTAAGTTTCTTACTAGTTCTAGTATCCTCACATAGTATCAAGTCTACACAAGATAGAATTTTTAGTGATCGAATTGTAATATCCCCTAAATTACCAATCGGAGTCGCAACAACATAAAGAGCATTTTCAACTTTTTCACATTCTAATAATCCAGTAATATAATCTAGATTTAGTTTCATAATATTATGTATCAAAAGAAATTATTATTAATTACACTTTTTTTATTGATCTTGGCATCTTTTTTTGGTTGTGAGCCTCTTGCAACAAACAATCAAGTAAAAAATGCAACATATAGTAAACCAATTAATATGAATAAAGAATCTAAAGTTAATAAATCGACAACAATAGAAAGTATCAAAGAAAGTAGAGATTCTACTCAAGAGAAAAATTTGGAAATTGGACTATTGCTTCCATTAAGTGGTCAAAATTATAGAATTGGCCGATCTTTATTAAATGCAGCACAATTAGCTCTGGATAAGACACAACAAAATAATATTAATTTTAAAATTATTGATACAAATGATGAGAAGAAATTTTTAACAGATTTATATAGTTTAATAGAAGAAGATATAAACTTTGTTATTGGTCCAGTATTTACATCTAAGGTAATGCAGGTAAGGGATATATTAAATGAAAAAAATATTCCTATCATATCTCTTTCAAACAACTCAATATTAGAAAAAAATAAACTTTTTGTATTTGGATTAACTCTTGAAGACGAGATCAACAGATTATTGATCTATTCATCTCATAAAAATTTAGAAAATTATTCAGTTGTCATTCCAAGAAATGAGTATGGATATAGAGTTAAAGAAGAAATCGAGAAATTCAGGAGTCAACATAACTCCTTAGTATTTAAATTTATTTTTTATGACACCAATGCTCCTGACTTCTACGCACTCTCTAAAGCTATCTCAAACTATGAAGAAAGGAGAATGAATTTAGAAAATGAAATTAAAATTCTTGAGAATGAAAATTCGGAGCAAGCAAATAAAAAATTGAAAAGATTAAAAAAAATGGATACATACGGCGACTTAGACTTTCAAGCAATTATGATTTTCACTCAGAATTATGAAGAATTGTCTAATATCAGTTCAATTTTGCCATATTATGATGTAGATCCTAAGAAAATCCAGTTTATGGGTAACTCCGTATGGTCTAATAATTCTTCACTTAAAGAGCCAGGTCTGCAAAACGGCTTTTTCACATTCACTAATATGAAAAATAAAAGGCAATTTGAAAATGAATATATTAAGGTATTTAATACTAATCCACATTCATTGTCTTCTCTCACTTATGATCTAGTTGGCTTAATAGGAAAGTTGCATAATAAAAATAATTTATTTGAAGTAGAACAACTTTTTAATGAATTTGGTTTCATAGGCATTGATGGATGGTTTCAATTTCAAAAATCTGGGAAAGTTTTACGTAAGCCAGATATTTATGAAATAAAAAATCAGAAATTTATTTTAGTTAAATAAATATTAAATTTTTTTTAAGAATTTTTTCATTTTTCTAAATGCAATTGCCCTATGGCTTATTCTTTCTTTGAAATTAAAATTCATTTCCCCAAAGGTTTTTTTATAACCTATTGGAATAAAGATTGGATCATATCCAAATCCATTTGTTCCTGATGCTGGGAATTGTATATGTCCATATTTTTTTCCTTCAAATACCCTGAAATAATTATTAGGGAAGTAAATTGACAAAGCGCAACAAAAAAATGCTCTTCTGGATGACTTATTA
>MDTA01177222.1_pt1 | contig 29538 bp, 29 predicted proteins | sample 811151 | NCBI WGS metagenome assembly MDTA01 (sample SAMN05326648, study PRJNA326480) | marine metagenome | isolation source: seawater | place: Indian Ocean: South | collected 2010 | reverse complement strand
GGTTGTTCGTGATTTCTGTAAATAGATTTTACATTATTTTTTTTTAATATTTTACCGATTATTGAATTTGCTAGTATCATAAATTCTTCAATCAAATTATAGGATTCTAATTTTTTTTTTTTTTCAAAAATTATTTTTTTTTTTTCTTCTTTTATCTCAAATTCTCTTCTTTCAAAATTTAATTTACCTCTAACTTGAGATTTTTCTCTAAGAAATTCGTATGTTATAAATAAATCTTTTATTATTTTAAAATATTTGCTTTTTATTTTTTTTGAAAACATAACATCATCAACCTGATTATAAGTTAATCTTCCAACAGATTTAATTATACCTCTATGAATTTTAAAACTTTTTAACTGACCAGAATATAATTGAGCCTCAATTATAATACATTTCTTCGCCTCGTGAGGATTTAAAGAACATAAATTATTAGAAATTTCTTCAGGTAACATTGGAATTACTCTGTCAGGAAAATAAAAAGAATTACCTCTTTTTTTAGCTTCTTGATCCAATGGGTCGCCATCTTGAACATAAAAACTTACATCAGCTATAGCTATGAAAACTTTTGATTTGTTATTTTTATTTGTTGACCATACCGCATCATCAAAATCCTTACTTTGTTCACCATCAATTGTGACAAAAGGGATGTGAGTGAAGTCTTTGTGTTCAAATGTTTTTTTTTGAGTAAGACTTTTTGAATATTTTATTAAATTTTTTGAAAAACCCTGTCTAAGAGAGTTTTCTTTGATTTCCTCATCAATTATATCACACAGTTCAATTTGTTTTTCTTTTATGTATTTTTTTCTCATTAATAATTCTTATTGCATCTTCTAATGTTAGCTCTTTTTCATCAAACTCTTTGGGAATTGAATAGTTTTTTTTATTATGAGAAATGTAGTCTGGCCTATTTTTAATTCCTTTTTTTCTGATAATTTCTTTTTTTGATTCAGGATGTTTACCTATTTTAATTTCTTTTCTCTGGCTAATATTTTTTTCTATTAATTCAATTGCTCTATTTATACCTATTTCTGTAACATCATCTTCTTTTAATGATACAAATTTATTGTTATGTTTTATGTAGGGTCCATAAGGACCAATTGAAGCAAAAATATCTTTTTTAGTTTCTGGATGAACTCCAATCAACCTTGGTAAACTCAGGAATTTTACTGCTTTATCTAAATCAATTTCTTCATTTTGGATTTTCTTCGGGATACTTATTCTCTTTAATTTTTTTTCTATATTTTCTGATTCTAGGTATCTTCCATATCTTCCTACTTTAAGAAGAATTTTATTTTTTGTTTCTGGGTGAATTCCTATATTTTTTCCATCTCCTGATAATTCTTTATTATTTTCATCTGCACCTATTGCATGGGAGTAACTGCAACCTTCGTTATTTTTTTTGTATTTTGTGCAACCTATGAATGGACCAGTAAAAGCAAATTTTATTGTTAATTGTCCATCTTCACATTTTGGGCATTTTTTTTCTTTAAGGATTTCAGGAGAAAATTCATTAATTTTATCAATTACACTAGAAATACTAGTTTCTTCAACATCCTGTACGGTTTTATTTAATGTTTTAAGAAAATTATGCAGAGTATCTTTCCATTCTAGTTTGCTTTCAGTTATAAGATCTAATTGCTCTTCTAGGCTTGCTGTAAACTTGTAGTCAACAAATTCATCAAAAAAACTGTGAAGAAATTTTGATAAAACCTTTCCTTTTGAGGTAGGAATTAATGACTTATTTACTATGTCTACATAATTTCTTTCTTCAAGTTTTGAGAATATTGAAACATAAGTTGATGGGCGGCCAATTCCAAGCTCCTCTAATTTTTTTATCAACCCAGCTTCTGAATATCTATTATGTGGTTTTGTAAAGTTTTGTTTGATCTCGAGAATATTTTGACTTAATTGTTTATTTTTTTCCAACTCAGGTAATTTTTGTTCATCTTCTTTTTTATCTGAATAATCATATATTTTTTTAAATCCTTTGAATTTCTCAATTGATCCATGAGCTTTTAAAAGAAATCTCTCACTTTTTATAAAATATGTTGTTTCGAGATTAATACTTGGTTTCATCTGAGACGCAACTGTTCTTTTCCATATTAATTCGTAAAGTTTGAACTGATTAGTATTTAGAAGATTTTTCAATTCTTCAGGTTTTTTTGAAATTTCGGTAGGAGTTACAGCTTCATGTCCCTGTTGAACAAATTTCGATTTTTCTTTATAAATAATTTTATTTTCTGATAAAAATTCTTTTCCATAATCATTACTGATCATACTCCTTAATCTTTCAATTTCATTATCTTTCATTTTATTTGAGTCAGTTCGATGATATGTAATTAATGCTCCAAGTGATCCAATTCCATCTTTTAATTCTTGAGCAATTGAATTAGTATGTTTTGGGCTAAAACCCAGTTTTGATGATGCATCCTGAAGTAAAAGAGAGTTAGAAAAGGGAGAATAGGGACTTCTTTTTTTTTCTTTCTTGTCAATGCTATTTATGTAAAAAGATTGATTTTTGATTGATTTTTTTATACTCTCAGCCTTTTCTTTGGTATTTAATGTAAATTTATCGTATTTTTTTTCTCCATCCATTATAAGTGAACAAGAAATTTTATTTTTATTATCATCAATTAATTCTATTTTTAGATCCCAATATTCCTGAGGTTTAAAAATATCAATTTCCTTCTCCTTTTCGCATATAATCCTGAGTGTAGGTGATTGAACACGACCAGCAGACGAACCAAATATAGTTCTTCTTTTTGTAATAGGAGATATTTTGTACCCAAAGAATCTATCTAAAAATCTTCTAGTTATTGCTGCATTTACTAAGTTTTGATTTATATTTCTTGGGTTATTTATTGCCCTTATTATATCATCTTTTCTTATTGCAGAAAATTCAATCCTTTTGAACTGTTTACCATTAAAAATTTTTTTTTCTTTACAAACCTCTACTAGATGCCAAGCAATTAACTCACCCTCACGATCAGGATCAAGAGCTAAGAACACTTCATTTGATTTTTTAACTGAGTTAACAATATTACTAACTTTTTTCTTATCAATTTCCCAATTTTCAACAAAGAAATCATTTTGTTCGTCAATTCCTATACCTTTTTGAGGAAGATCTCTGAAATGACCAATACTTGCAATAACTTCAAAATCATCATTAAGATAATTTTTTATCGTTTTAGCTTTTGCTGGGGATTCCACAATTAGAAGTTTCATAATCAGAATTTCATATATTCTTAAAGAGTAAATGTCAAAATTATTTTTTTTTTTTTAGATTAATTTTAGTTTCTTTTCCCGCAATCAATCTTTCTATATTAGGAATATGCTTTAAAAATATTAATGAGGAAGCAAAAAAGAAAATATAATAATTTTCTTCAAAGTAAAAAACCACAATCAAGTTTATCACTGTTGCTAATAAAGCTGATAGGGAAGAATATTTAAAAATTAGTGCAAACGCTAGCCAAGAAATTAGATAAATAAGTCCATAAATTGGATTGTACGCTAATAAAACTCCAATAAAAACAGCAACACCTTTCCCACCTTTAAATTTAAGCCAAATTGGAAATAAATGACCAAGAATAATAAAAACTATGACTAAATTAAGATTTTCGTAAAAATTAAATATTATAAAAGAAATTGGTATGTAAGCTTTCAAAACATCTAAAATTAGAGTTATCATTCCTAATCTCCAACCACTTGTTCTCGCAATATTTGTTGCACCAATATTATTTGAACCAGAATATCTAGGATCTTTTTTTTTCATTAATAATGATATTAATAACCCAAATGGGATTGAACCAATAAGATAGCTGAAAATTACTAAAAGGATTGTGTCATAGTTTATAAACAAGTCTTCCCCTAACAAAGGTCATCAGATTCTTACCCTCTACTAACATTTCGTCAAAGGGAGAGTTTTTTGATTTTCCATGAAACAAATCTGGATTAACTTTCCATGGTTTGGTCAGATCAAATACAGATAAATCCGCTTCATCATTTACCTTTATTTTACCAACACTTAGGCCTAATACCTTTGCCGGGCCTTGAGTTAATAAATAAATAGCTTTGACAAGGTCAATTTTTTTGTTTTTTACAAGATTTAATGTAAGAGGTAAAAGGGTTTCTAACCCTACGCCACCAAATTCGGCTTGATTAAATGGTAGTCTTTTTGCATCTTGATCTTGCGGTGTGTGATCTGAAGAAATTGCATCTATTGTCCCATCGATTATTCCTTCTTCGATTGCAATCCGATCTTCTTCTGTTTTTAACGGTGGTGATAGTTTTGAAAAGGTTCTATAATTTTCAAGCGATAATTCATTAAGAATGAAGTAGGGCGGGGAGGTATCACAAGTTATTGGTAAATTTTCTTTTTTTGCTTTTCTAATTATATCAACTGTTTCTTTTGTAGAAATATGACTTACATGATACCTACATGTAGTCTCCTTCACAAACCATAAGTCTCTCTGTACGATCATTGCTTCAGCATAATTTGGAATACCTCTTAGTCCCATTCTTGTAGATATTTCTCCTTCGTTAACCATCCCACCACTGCTCAAATCTGCTTCTTCTGCATGCTGAATAATTAATCCATCAAAAGATTTTGCATAATTCAAAGCTCTTCTCATGACTCTTGCATTAGATACTGTTTTTAGACCGTCGGTAAAACCAACTGCCCCAGATTCTTTCATAAGATGCAGTTCACAAATTTCTTTGCCTTCAAAGTTTCTTGTAATACAACCTGTGCAAAAAATTTTACTTAGTGCAACTTCTCTTGCTTTTCTCTGAATGCTATGAATTATTGCTGGTTGATCAATTGGAGGAATTGTATTAGGCATACAGATCATTGAAGTAATACCCCCACTTGCAGCAGACATCGATGCACTCTTTATTGTTTCTTTATGTTCTAATCCAGGATCAGTAATATTTACTCTCATATCAACAAAACCAGGTGAAATATATAAACCTTTGCAATCTATGACTTTAGTCTCTTTTTCAACTGATTTTGATAAATTATCACCAATTTCAGATATTATTTTGTCTTTAATGAATAAATCTTTTTTCACTATTTTTTTGCTATTTGGATCGATAAGAAACCCATCTTTTAACAAATAATTATTAGTAGTTTTTTTATTATTATTGAATGGATTTTTCATTTTATTTTTTTTTAGAATTATCAATTAATGCTTTAAGACATGCCATTCTTACCGCTACACCCATTTGTACCTGTTCAAAAATTGCCGATCTATCAAAATCATCAGCCAATTCTGAATCAATTTCTACACCTCTATTCATTGGACCAGGATGCAAGATAAGTGCATCATGCTTAGCGTAATTAAGTTTTTCTCTATCTAAACCATAAAATCTGAAATACTCCCTTATTGAGGGAACAAAAGATCCAGACATTCTCTCTAATTGTAATCTTAACATTATGATAATATCGACATTCTGAAGTCCACTTTGCATATCATAAAAAACTTTTACACCTAAAGATTCGATATTCTTTGGCATTAATGTAGCTGGGCCAATGACTCTAACCTCAGCACCAAGTGTATTGAGAAGATGAATATTTGATCTGGCAACTCTACTATGCATAATATCTCCACAGATTGCTATTTTGAGTCCAGAAATAGTTTTCTTTCTTCTAATAATGGTTAATGCATCCAACAAAGCTTGCGTAGGGTGTTCGTGAGGTCCATCTCCAGCATTTATTACACCGCATTTAACCTTTTCAGATAAAAGTTTTACGGCCCCAGCATCTTGGTGTCTCACAACAAGTATGTGAGGTTGCATGGCATTGAGTGTCATTGCAGTATCAATTAATGTCTCACCTTTTTTTATTGAACTTGAGCTGACAGAAATATTTAACATATCGGCACCGAGTTTCTTTCCTGCTAATTCAAAAGAGGTTCTGGTTCTAGTAGAGTTTTCAAAAAATAAGTTAATACAAATTTTATTTTTTAAAATATCTAGTTTACCATTATTGTTGTCATGTATGTGGTCAACAAAATTTTGAGAGGATTCCAATAAATATTTTATCGAAACAGGGGAGAGACCTTCGATTCCAAGTAAATGCTTGTGAGGATATTTATGTGATAATTCTTCCTCTTTCATTAAAAAGGCATTTTATACTTTTAAAAATAATGTTCAACCAAGTATTTAAATTATACTATTCTCTTTTAACTTTTTGAGTTTAGCATCATCAATTTTTAAAAAAAATTTTAATATTCTCTCAGTGTCTTCTCCCAAAGTAGGTGGTGCTTTCTTATACTTTACTTTAGACAAAGAGAATTTTATTGGGTTAGCAATTAGGTCAATGTTTTTATTTTTGGATTTTTTATGTTTCATAGAAATCTTCATTTTTCTTGATTTTACCTGTGGATCTTGAAAAACTTGTTGAATATTATTTATAGGACCGCACGGGACATTAACGCTTATCAGCCCTTTTACCCATTGATTTATAGTTTTTTCTTTGATTTTTTTTGAAATTATCTTGTTAAGGTCAGCTCTATTTTTTACTCTTGATGAATTTTTTTGAAATTTTGGGTTCTTGTATAATTCATCTAGACCAGCAAAAACACAAAAACTTTTAAATTGTCTATCATTAGCAATAGCTAAAACCATAAGACCATCTTTGGCTTTAACGGTTTGATATGGTACAATTGATGGGTGATCATTTCCGATTCTTTGAGGAATTTTTTTTGAAACCAGGTACCCTTGTGCCACATAGCTTAACCAAGAAACTTGAGAATCCATCAGTGAAATATCAATATGTTGACCTTTTTGAGTAAGACTTCTATATCTGAGTGCTGACAAAATTGATATAGTTGCATATAAACCAGTAATGATATCTGAAACACCAACTCCGATTTTTGTTGGGTTACCCCTATATTCTCCTGTTATACTCATGATCCCACCCATTGCTTGAACTAGGTAATCGTAACCACCTCTTTTTGAATATGGGCCGTCTTGGCCAAATCCAGTGATTGAGCAATATATAATTTTTGGGTTAATTTTTTTTATACTTTTATAATCTAGTCCGTATTGTTTCAAATTTCCCGCTCTAAAATTTTCTACTAATACATCACATTTTCGTATTATCTTTTTTGCTAAAAGCTGTCCTTCTTTTTTTGTTAAGTCAATGGACACAGAGCTTTTGTTTCTGTTTACACTCAAGAAATATGCACTTTCTCTTGGATTTTTAGATTTATTATCTAAATATGGCGGGCCCAAGTTTCTTGAATCATCACCGGATTTAGGTCGTTCAACTTTTATAATGTTTGCACCAAGGTCACCAAGAATTTGAGTTGCAGTAGGACCGGCGAGAACTCTCGTCAAATCAAAAACATTAATTCCATCCAGAGATTCAATTATTTTTTTTTTCATTTAAATTCAAATACTCTTTTAAAAAATCATCTAATATTATTTTAGCAGCAAATTTATCTATATGTTTTTTTTGATGTTTTGAAGTTTTAAAAAATTCTTTTGTTAAATCCTCAGCTTCAAGACTAGTATAGCTCTCATCCCAAAAAAAAATAGGTAAATCAATATTATTATTTAACAAAAATTGATCAATATTTTTTGTGATATCATTTATTGCTTGGGACATTCTGTTAATTTTCTTTTCGGAGTTTATTGGGGTGCCAACTACTATTCCTCCAATAGAAAATTCTGAAACTATATTCATGACTTTTAATAAAAATTCTTTATCTCTTTGGAGGACTTTATGTGGCATTACCATTGAATGATTTTGATCTGATATTGCAATTCCAGTTTTTTTTTTACCAATATCTAGACATACTAATTTTTTTTTAAAAGTTAATTTTAAAAACTCTTTTATATTGCGAATTACCATGCCTAGTGCTATTTATACACTAAATCATTGAAATTTTAATAATTATTATGTCAATAGATAACGAAACTGTTAAAAAAGTTGCTAGGCTTGCTAGGATTAGGGTTAAGCAATCCGATGAGGATAAACTTAAAAATGAATTAAATAATATTCTCAAATGGGTTGATGAATTAAAGAAAGTTGATACCAAAAATGTAGAACCCATGCTTTCTGTATTTAATGAATCAATGGTTATGAGGAAAGATAAATCAGAGACTAATTTTTCTAATGAAAAAATATTAAAAAACTCTCCTGAAAAAAAATCTGGATTTTTTGTTGTGCCAAAGGTTGTGGAATGAGTGAATTGAGTAATTTAAATATAACTTCCGCAAGAGAAAATCTTTTAAAAAAAGAAATTTCCTCAGTTGAGTTAACAAATTACTATATTGGAAAAATTGAAGAAAATAAGGGTTTGAATTGCTACATCACACAAACCCCAGAAATTGCTTTGAAGATGGCAAAAAAGTCAGATGAAAAAATTTCTGGAGGATTAGATATTGGAATTCTTGAGGGCATTCCAATCGGAATGAAAGACCTTTTTTGTACCAATGGAGTAAAAACAACAGCAGGTTCAAGAATACTCGAAAATTTCATACCATTCTATGAATCAACTGTTTCTAAGAATTTGTGGGATAATGGAGCTGTTATGCTTGGTAAGACTAATATGGATGAATTTGCCATGGGTTCAGCCAATACAACTAGTTTTTTTGGAAATGTTGAAAACCCTCTTAAAGAAAAAGAATCAATAAAAAAACTTGTTCCCGGCGGATCATCTGGAGGTTCAGCTGCAGCCGTGGCCTCTGGACAATGTTTAGGTGCAACAGGTTCTGATACCGGAGGATCAATTCGTCAGCCTGCATCATTTTGCGGATTAGTTGGATTAAAGCCTACATATGGAAGATGCTCTAGATTTGGAATGGTTGCTTTTGCTTCATCTCTTGATCAAGCAGGTCCATTAACAAAAAGTGTAAATGATGCAGCATTAATGCTTCAAGCGATGAGTGGATATGATCAAAAAGATTCAACTAGTTCTAAGAATAGAGTTCCAAATTTTCTTGATTACAAAAATCTTGACTTAAAAAAAATAAAGATTGGATTACCTAAGGAATATATTATCGAAGGTTTGAATTCACAAATAAAAGAATGTTGGGAAAATTCCGTAAAATTATTTAAAGATAATGGAGCTGAGATTATAGATATAAGTCTTCCTCACACAGAATTTGCATTACCAACTTATTATATCATTGCCCCGGCAGAGGCTTCAGCAAATTTAGCTAGGTACGATGGAGTTAGATACGGTTTTCGTGAAAAAGCTGATGAGTTGCTTGATTTATATGAATGCACGAGATCATCAGGGTTTGGCGATGAAGTTAAACGAAGACTTATGATTGGAACTTATGTACTTTCTGCAGGCTATTATGATGCTTATTACTTGAAGGCATTAAAAGTTAGGAAATTAATTTTTAATGATTTTGAAAATGCTTTTAAAAAGTGTGATCTTATTCTAACACCAACAACTCCAAATGTTGCTTTTGGAGTAGGTGAAAAACAAAATGATCCTATAGAAATGTATTTAAATGATGTTTTAACTGTGCCAGCCAGTCTTGCTGGTCTGCCAGCAATTTCTGTTACTGGAGGTTTAAATGATAAAAGTCTTCCAATAGGTCTTCAATTGATTGGAAAGCCTTTTGATGAAGTTTCAGTTTTAGCTGGAGGAAAGTTTCTGGAGGATAGTAGAGAATTTTAATGACTTACTTTATTGAAGGAAAGACTGATAAATGGGAGGTGATCTTGGGTTTAGAAGTTCATGCCCAAATCAAATCGAATTCTAAACTCTTTTCACCAGCTTCAACAGATTGGGGGGCAGAACCAAATTCTCAAGTAGAGCTTGTAGATTCAGGAATGCCTGGGGCATTACCAGTTATTAATGAATATTGTGTTGATCAGGCCATTTTGACTGGATTGAGTTTGAATGCAAAAATTAATAATATTTCAATATTTGACAGGAAAAATTATTTTTATCCTGATTTGCCCCAAGGATATCAAATTTCTCAATTTGAAAAACCAATTGTTGGTGAGGGCTTTTTAATTATTGATACAAACCATGGTCAAAAAAAAATTGGTATAACGAGACTTCATCTTGAGCAAGATGCAGGAAAAAGTATACATGATCAAGATGTGCAAAATTCATTTATTGATTTAAATAGATCAGGTTGTGCCCTAATGGAAATTGTTTCTGAACCTGATTTGAGGAGTCCAGAAGAAGTTGCTGAATATGTTAAAAAACTAAGGTCAATCCTAAGATATGTTGGAAGTTGTGATGGAAATATGGAAAAGGGTAATATGAGAGCAGATGTTAATGTTTCAGTCAGGAAAATTGGAAAACCTCTTGGAACTAGGTGTGAAATAAAAAATGTTAACTCAATTAAATTTATTCAACAAGCAATTGAATATGAAGCAAAAAGACAGGTTGAAATATTAGAACAAGGTGAACTGATTAAGCAAGAGACTAGACTTTTTGATCCGAACAAGTGTGAGACAAGATCTATGAGGGGTAAAGAAGAGTCACATGATTACAGGTATTTTCCGGACCCAGATTTACCACCACTTATAATATCAGAAAATAAAATTCAGAATCTCAAAAAAACAATGCCAGAACTTCCAGATAAAAAAAAGGAGAGATTTATTGAAAATTATAGTTTAAAAAATTATGATGCTGAGATTCTCGTAAGTGATAAATATATTGCTGACTACTTCGAAGAATTAGCTGAAACTCGCCAGCCTAAGCTTGTAGTTAGCTGGTTAACCGGAGAATTATTTTCCTATTTAAATAAAAAAAATATTGAACTCTCAGATTCTAAAATATCAGCTCAAAAACTTGGATCTTTAATTGATCTAATTTCAGATGGTAAGATTTCAAATAGACAAGCGAAAGAGGTGTTTGAAGATTATTTAAAATCAGATAAGAATGCTAATGATTTTATAAAAGATAAGGGCATTGAACAGATTTCTGATCAAGAAGAAATCGAAGATTTGGTTAAATCTGTTTTACAAAAAAATGCAAAAATGGTAGATGATTATAAGTCGGGAAAAGATAAACTTTTTGGCTTTTTTGTTGGTCAGGTTATGAAAGAGTCAAAAGGAAAGGCGAATCCTCAAGTTGTCAATAATTTATTGAAAGAATTACTTTCAAAATAATGAGGAGAGGTGGCCGAGTGGCTGAAGGCGACGGTTTGCTAAACCGTTATAGGTGGTAACATCTATCGAGGGTTCGAATCCCTTCCTCTCCGCCAAGATACAACATGTGGTATGTGTGTGGTAGAAATATGATTAATAACCTGACTTAAAATAATAATAAATAATTTGCAGTATATAAAATATAATGCCAAAAGATGATACTTTGATTGAATAAATAGTTAATTTCATTCCAATTACTCTCATCTTAATATTCTCATTAATGTCGGAGATTGCCTTTGCATGAATTATTCTTCCGATTACCAGCATCAAAAGTGATGGCAATGCGATATAGAGCAGGTTCTGGAAATAAAGAATCATAGTTAAAAGTAAAGCGATAGGAACGGTTTCACAAAAATTTGCATGAGCTCGTATAGCCCTATCTAATTTTTTATTTTTTGAACCAATTGAAGTTTTTGTTTCACGCCTTAATGCAACAACATTTCTAAATAAATTAATATATTTTTTAACGAGAAATAAAATTGAGAATAGATACAGTATTTCAAAAATGGTTCTTACTATTGAAATCATTATTTTAAGTAATAAATATAAATACTTGGATTCAATATTATAATAAGAAAAAATAAAAAAAATGAAAGATAAAATTGCGATACATTGGTTTAGAAAAGACTTGAGATTATCAGATAACCCATCTATAAATTATCTTGCATCATTTAGTGAACCGGTATTATTTATTTTTATTCTTAATGAGGAGTCTTCTAATAGGTATATTGGGGCTGCCGGCAAAGTATGGTTACATAATTCACTTGAGTATTTGAACAAACAAATTTCTGGTAACCTTGTTTTTTTTAAAGGTTGGCCGCTAGAAATCTTTGAAAAACTAATAGATAGATTTGATGTCAGATCTGTTTCATGGAATAGATCTTACGAACCAAATGATTTAGAATCTGATATTATAATCAAAAAAAAATTAAGACAAAATGTTGATAATGTAAAATCTTTTAATGGCTCTTTACTTTGGGAACCTTCTGAAGTCCTTAAAAATGATAGTAGTCCTTATAAAGTTTTCACCCCTTTTTACAAAAAGGGTTGTTTGAATCGACCTCCACCGAGACAACCTGTAACGAAAAAAGTAAAAAAAATTTTTGATTCTTTTAAATCAAATTCCCTTGAATCATTGAATTTAGTACCAAAAAAAAAATGGGTGTCAAATATTAAGAATGAATGGAAAATTGGCGAAGAATATGCGCAAGAATTGATGAACTCTTTTTTTAAATATGGTCTTAAAGATTACAAAGAAGGGAGAAATTTTCCGGAGAAAAAAAATGTCTCGAGACTTTCTCCTTACATTCACTGGGGCCAAATTTCACCAAATACATTATGGTACAATGTTCAAAACTTAGAAAAAAATAATGACTCAAATGAAAATATTGAAACTTTTAAGAGTGAATTGGGTTGGCGAGAGTTTTCATATTATCTGCTTTATCATTTTCCCCAAATAATAAATAAAAATCTCCAATCAAAATTTGATCACTTTGTTTGGGAGGAGAATAATGAATATTTTAAACTTTGGAAAACTGGTAAAACAGGCTATCCAATCGTAGATGCAGGAATGCGAGAACTTTGGCAAACTGGTTATATGCATAATAGAGTGAGAATGATTGTTGGTTCTTTCTTAGTTAAAAATTTACTTCATCATTGGAAAAAAGGTGAAGAATGGTTTTGGGATTGTCTATTTGATGCAGATTTGGCAAGCAATTGTTCAGGTTGGCAATGGGTTGCTGGAACAGGGGCTGATGCAGCTCCATATTTCAGAATTTTTAATCCAGTTACCCAAGCTCAAAAATTTGACCCAACAGGTAATTATATCCTCAAGTATGTACCAGAATTAAAGAATCTCCCCCTCAAATATTTATATTCACCCTGGGAATTACCTGATGAACTATGTGATCAATTAAACTTCAAACTTGGGATTAATTACCCAATTCCCTTAGTTGATTTGAAAAATTCACGGGAAAAAGCATTAAATGCATTCTCATCTATAAAAAAAAAGTAAAAACATGAAACAAAAGCTATTCCTAATTTTAGGAAACCAACTATTTCAAAAAAATTTTTTTAAAAAATATAAAAAAGATCATATTTTTTTTATGGCAGAGGATCTAGGTTTATGCACTTATGAAAAACATCACAAACATAAAATTCTTTTTTTTTTATCAGCTATGAGATCTTTTGCTGATGAATTGATGAAAGAATCTTTTGAAATAATTTATAAAAAAATTGAAGAAAGTGATTTTTCCTTAAGTTATGAAAAAAAATTAAAGAATCAAATAAAAAGTATGAAAATTATTGAAGTATCTTTGTTTGAGATAGAGGACAAACCATTTGAAAAAAAGATTCTCGAACTTTTAGATGGTTTAGTTAAGATTAATTATCATAAATCACCAATGTTTCTTACATCAAGAGATGAATTTAAAAACTATTTATCAAATGTAAGAAAACCTTTTTTGGCTAGTTTTTACAAAAATCAAAGAATAAAATATAAAATTCTTATCGATAAAACTAATAAACCAATTGGAGGAAAATGGAGTTTTGATGAAGAAAATCGAAAAAAATTACCCAAAGATATAAATCTTCCAAAAAAATATATTTTCAAAACTTCTCATCATACAGAAAATCTAAAAAGTCTTGTTGACTCCAAATTTAATGATCATCCCGGTAATATTGATTCTTTTTGGATTGGAACAACTAGGAAATGTGCATGGCATTGTTTTAATAATTTTTTAAAAACTAAGATTCATAATTTTGGTGATTACGAGGATGCATTAGATAAAAGGGATAATATTCTTTTCCACTCAGCTTTAAGTCCACTTATAAATATTGGATTAATCACTCCAGAAGAAATTATAAGAAAAATTAAATTAAGTGAGAAAAAAATTAGATTGAACTCCTATGAAGGTTATGTAAGGCAAATTATTGGCTGGAGAGAATTTATTAGAGGAGTATATCAAAATTTTAATGGATTAATGGAAGATAAGAATTTTTTTAAACATAAAAGAAAAATGAAACCATCTTGGTATTCAGGAACCACTGGTCTTGAACCATTGGATCATTCAATAAAAAATGCCCTAAATTTTGGTTGGACCCATCATATAGAAAGATTAATGATTTTAGCTAATATTATGAATCTCGCGGAAATTCATCCAAAGATTGTCTATAAATGGTTTATGGAAATGTTCATTGACTCATCAGAGTGGGTTATGGTTCCAAATGTCTATGGGATGGGTCTTTTCAGCGAGGGAGGGATTTTTGCCACGAAGCCATATATCTGTGGATCCGCATATTTTTTAAAGATGATGGATTTTAAAAAAGGACCATGGTGCGATGTGATGGACGGTCTATACTGGCGATTTATTGAGAAAAACAAGCTTTTTTTCCAAAAGAACCCAAGGTTATCAATGATGGTTAAAGTTTTAGAGAAAATGAAAAAAGATAGAAAAGAAAAAATATTTAAATCTGCTAATATTTTTTTGGAAGAAAACACTTATGCCAATTAAAGTTTTTTACAATAAATCTTGCAAAATTTGTAAGGCAGAAATTAATCATTATAAAAAATTATGTAGAAACAATATTGAGTGGATAGATATTACCAACAATTTGACAGCTCAGAAAATGACATCAAAATCCTATGAAGAATTATTAAAAAAAATACATATTATTAGCGATAACAAATTAGTTTCAGGAGCTGATGCTTTCTTAATCATCTGGAAAAATATTCCTAGGTATAAATTTCTTTATAAAATTTTTAAAAAACCTTTTTTTTTTCAAGTGCTAAAAAATATATATAGAATCGCAGCCTACATTCTTTTTATTAAAAACAAGAAACTATTAAAGTAAGATGAAAAAAATATTTTTACCTCATAAAATTTGCTCAGTTTGTAATAAAAAGTTTATATGGAGGAAGAAATGGAAAAATAATTGGTCGTCAGTCAAGTATTGTTCAAAAAAATGTGCAAGCTAACCTAATCAACTTTTGTATATCTTAGATACGGCTTAATTTTCTTAAAATCTCCAAACAACTCTTTTGCTTCCTCATCAGAAACTGCTGGAACAATAATTACATCTTGGTCTTTTTTCCAATTAGCCGGCGTTGCTACTTTTTTTCTACTAGTCAATTGGACAGAATCTAAAACTCTTATAATTTCATCAAAATTTCTTCCAGTTGTCATTGGATAGGTCAGCATCATTCTGATTTTTTTATCTGGATCAATCAGAAATACCGATCGAACTGTTGCATTTGTAATAGCCGTCCTATTACCATCATTAGTCTCATCTGCAGGCAACATATTAAAAAGTTTAGCGATAGATAGATCTTCATCAGATATCATTGGATAATTAACTTTGGCACCCTGAGTTTCCTCAATGTCCTTAGACCACAATTTATGGTCCTCAAGTGAATCGATGCTTAATCCAATGATTTTACAATTTCTTATTTTAAATTCATCCTCTATTTTAGCCATGTATCCTAGCTCAGTTGTACATACTGGGGTAAAATTCTTAGGGTGAGAAAAAAGCACTCCCCAAGAGTCACCTAACCATTCATGGAAATTTATTTTACCATTTGTTGTATCAGCATCAAAGTTAGGTGATATATCATTTATTCTTAACATCTAATTGATTATAATTTCTTTAAAAAAAAAAAAAATTATAAAATTTAAATTTTTTCTTATAATCTTTAAACCATTAATTTTATAAAAACCAAATATTTAAAATGCTTGAGTCGCTTGAACGAATAAATATTTCTGATGTTAAATATCCATTTTATCTATTTAAACCAAAAAAGTTATCGAAAAGTGTTAAATATTTTGTGAAAAACTTCGATGGTGAAGTGATTTATTCTGTCAAATGCAACCCTTCAAGATTTATTTTAGATTCAATGAATAATTTAGGTTTAAAATCCTTTGATGTTTCATCTATCAATGAAATAAAAATTGTAAAAAAATTATTTCCAGACGCAAAAATTTATTTTATGAATCCAGTAAAACCTAGGCATGCGATATTTGATGCATACTTTAATTTTGGTGTAAAAAATTTTGCTATTGACCACAACTGTGAATTAAAAAAAATTATTCAAGAAACTAAAAATGCGAAAGATTTAAATTTATTTTTAAGAATTTCAACTTCCAATGACTTTTCAAAGATAAAACTCAATAGAAAGTTTGGTATTGATTATAATTCAGCTCCAAATTTACTAAAAGAAATTAGAGATAATGCATTAAAAGTTGGCATCACTTTTCATACTGGGTCACAATGTATGAATCCTAAGGCATATAAAATAGGATTCAGAAAAACTCTTGAAATTGTGAAGAATAGCAATGTGAAAATTGACCTTTTAAATATCGGTGGCGGCTTTCCATCTAAATACCCAGGCTTAAAACCCTCACCACTTAGAAACTATTTGAGAGTAGTAAGTGATGAGTTCAAAAAAATTTTATCCTTAAATAAAAAAGTAAAATTGTTGGCTGAGCCAGGTAGATGCTTGGTATCAGAATGTATGTCATTAATTGTAAGAGTTGATTTAAGAAAAGGAAAGATGTTGTTCATAAATGAGGGTATATATGGTTCACTTAATAATGCAGGAAATTTTGGTTTTCGGTATCCTGTTAAATTACTCAACTCGAAAAAAAATAGATCCAAGTTAGTTCCTTTCAGTTTTTATGGTCCAACATGTGATTCAAATGATTTTATGAAAGGTCCATTCTTCCTTCCTGATTCTATAAAAGAAGGAGATTTTATAGAAATAGATGAAATGGGTGCTTACTCAACTACAATGAAAACCAACTTTAATGGCTTTATGGAAGAATTTAGAGTTTTCCTAGATAACAGAGATTTTAAAAGAAATAAAACTTTATAACAAAAATTTATCTTAATATAAAAGAAACTCCAATTGATAACAAAATAATACCGATGATTTTTTGAGAAGTAACTTTTTCTCGAAAAAACATTTTACCAAAAAAAACTGAGGAAAATTGACCAATAGCTCTTTTAATTGATTCCATAATAGGAACAAAGTTTAATGTAATGGCATAGAATTGAAGAATAGTAGCTGAAGTTCCAACTAAGAGTGTGAACGAAATTATCTTCAAGGTCTCTTTTTTGATGTCTTTAAGTTGTTTAAGGAAATTTTTTCTCAGTAAAAAAATTAAAAATATAAGCATTCCCAATGATTGAATTAAACCATGAATATTTATAGAACTACTTTTTAAACATATTTTATCTAATACAGGAGTTATGCTCCAAATCAAAGCAACCAATAACATCAATTTTGCACTTGTATTTTTTTTAATTGTTTTAATACTCAGAAAAATAGAGTTTAACTTTAATTCCTTTGCGTAGAGAATCAAAGTTCCAAAAAGTATAAAGAAAATACCAAGATACTGAATATATTTGAGCTTTTCATCTAAAAATATAAATGAAAATACTGAACTAAAAATTGGTGAAAATGAGAGCAGGGGAATCGTTAAACTAAGTTCAGAGGAATTAATTGCTTCTAAGAAAAGAATTGCTGAAATAACTCCTATTATGATTAGAATCAAACCTGGAAAAAAATAATTGGTAAATACTATTGAAAACTCATCTAAAATTATCCAAATGAAGAATATGATTAATTGGACGAAAGTAAATAAAAATAATAGTATTTTAGGTCCAATATATTGAAGAGAAATTTTTCTGGTTAAATCAAATATTGCCCAAAAAAAGGCTGAAATTATGCAAATTAAAAATGACATATACAATTAATCTAGGAAGAGCGATATTTCTTCTTTTTTTTTTTACATCTTGCACATTTCAACAGACTAAAATGAGCAAGATTGCCAAAATGGATGAAAAAAATCGTTATGTCAATAATTACATTGGTGAAACCAAAATAGATAAAGGAAAATTTTTTAATTTCTTTTTCAAAAACATTTTTGCCCCCCCTAAAACAAAAGATTTTCAGGTATCTGAAATTAATAAAATAATTTATAAAAAAGAGAAACATGTTTTGACTTGGTCTGGTCATTCAACTTTTTTATATCAAAATACTAATTTAAACATATTAATTGATCCACATCTGACATCTAGGGCATCTCCTTTTTCTTATCTAGGCCCTAAAAGATTTGTTCCGTCACTTTTAAATGAAAATAATTTACCTAATGTTGATGTAGTTGCTGTGAGTCATAATCATTATGATCATCTAGACATAAAATCTTTGAAGCTCATATACAAAAAATTTCCCAATGCTCTTTTCCTTGTACCGCTGGGAGATAAAAAATTGTTAAAAAAAAATGGTATCGACAATGTCAAAGAGTTTGATTGGTGGGAGTCAATAATAATTTCAGAAACCAAATTCGTGTTTACACCAGTTCAACATTGGTCAAAAAGAACATTATTTGATAAAAATAAATCTTTATGGGGTGGCTGGTGGATCGAACATATCGAGAAAAAGTTTTTGCATTTAGGGGATACAGGATATACAAAAGATTTTGTTGACATTAAAAATCACTTGGGATCCCCTGATATTGTTGCCATTCCGATTGGTGCCTATAAACCTAGATATATTATGAAGAATAGTCATCTTAATCCAGAGGAAGCGGTGAAAACTTTTATTGATCTTGATGCAAAATTTGCAGTCGCAATGCATTGGGGAACTTTTATTCTTAGTTTTGAACCTGTTGATGAGCCTCCGAGAAAATTAGAAGAAAGTCTTCTCAAATATAAAGTTGATATCAACAGATTTAAGGTATTAAAGCACGGTGAATCAGTTGTCTTGAATTAGAGACCTGGTAATCTCATTAAACTAGCACCTGCTGCATCAAGTTCTTCGGTCATTTGAATCATTTTAACATGCATTTCAAACTTTCTCATTTGATCTATTGTATTAACCATTTCCTCGATGGCATTAACATTACTTTTCTCCAGAAAACCTGATGTTAGTTTAGCTTGTTGATTTGGTTCGATTGGAATTATTTCTTCAGTTCCATCTTCATTTAAATTTGGTTCATAACGGATATGACCATCAAGTGTTTTTTTAAGCCTTGCTCCTTCTTCCGGGACAAGGGTAGCAAGATTTCCAACATTTACAGGTAATGCACCCGGTTCTGCACCCAATGCATCAATTAAAATTTCACCTTGAGAAGTTATATTTATTTTTCTGAAAGCTGGAATAACCATTGGTTGTAAGCCAGCATCTAAAACCAAATTACCAGCTCCGTCCAGAAGTTCACCATTTTCATTTATTTGAAAGTCACCTCTTCTAGACAAAGCAGGTTCACCCCCATTTTTTGGTTGAATTACGAAATATCCTTGATTGTTAATAGCAACATCAAGAGGATTCTGTGTACTTTCTAAAGTGCCTTGTTCAACACTGAACTTACCAACCTCTCTTGCTGTAACAATTCTAGGTTCTAATCCATTTTCTCTATTCATATATATTGAGCTGAAGTCAGTTATTACATCTTGTCTAAAACCAGGCGTGTTTAGATTCGCAAGATTATGTGCGGTTGCGATCTGGTTTTCCATCAGCATTTTCATACTATTCAATGCTGTTTGTGACATTCTGTCCATTATAAAACTCCTTTAAACTCTATGAATCTACATTCTGATGTTAACAATTGCCTGAGTTGTTGCAGCAGTTGTTTCAATTGATTTTGCATTTGCTTGGAAGTTTCTTTGCGCAGTAATTAAGTTCACAAGTTCTTCAGTAATATCAACATTTGATCTTTCAAGTGAACCAGAAAGCACCGTTCCAAAACCTTCCGCACCAGCTTCACCAACTGTTGCAGTACCCGAAACTGCAGTTTCAACATAAGTTGAGTTACCAATCTGTTTAAGACCGTTTTGGTTGTTAAAGTTTGCTAATACGATTTTACCTAGTGGATTGTTTTGTCCATTAGTGTAGTTCGCTCTAACTGTTCCTGATGAGTCAATTTCCAAACCATCCAGTCTTCCTGATGTAAAACCATCCTGATTAACAGTTGTCACCGAGAAAGGTTGTGCTAACTGAGTAGATTTTGTAAAATCAATGTCAAGATCAATACTGAAACCTGCTTCTTGTTTCTCATAATGAACACCTTGTTTCGGACTTACAATTTTACCTGATTTATCGAATGTTAATTCACCTTCATCGATGTATAGTGGATAATATCCATCAACTAAGTTGGCAGGAGGGGTTGTTACTTTGTTTCCAGCTGCATCAACATATAAAGCCAAACCTTCTGAATTGGTTGCTTGAGTAAGGTTGTAAATTTGTGGGACTGATCCAACACCCAAATCAACATTATCAAGACCAAATTTTGATGAACCTTTTACTTTTATCGTTGAGGTTTTTCCAGTTGTACCGTTTGTAAATACAAAATTGTTTGTTGTTGAATTATATTTTACAGTAATACCACCACCAACGCTTCCAGCTGAGTCCTCAATCTGATTGATTCTTTCTTGTAATGCTTCTGCCATTGTTGTTCCCACATAAAAACCTTGTGGGATTTCAATGACACCTGCAATACCGTTAACAGAAACGTTGAAAACGTTTTCATTATTAGTGGTTGATAATCTGAATACTTGAGTTAAATCTTCCGTAGCTGAAGCACCAATTGCTTGTGCAGCCTTCGCCGCAAGACCTTTGGCTTCAGTTTTTATAGCATTTGTCTTAGTCACACCGACTCCAAGTAAGTTGTTGTCGCCTGAAAAGAAATCCGTAGCATCAGTTACTGATCCATCAGTTGTTGATAACAAATATCTTCCAACAGATATATCAGATGCTGTTTGAGCCGCTGTAACACCAATTGCTCCATTAGCAGCAATTGTTTCTCCAGTTGTTCCACTGCTAAACTCAAATGCTTTTAACTCACTGTTGTAACCTACAGTTACACCGAATCTTTTATCATTAAGTTGGATTTCTGCACCATCAGCAACGAATGTTCCAGCAGAAAATTTCTCGCCACCTCTAATAAGAGTTTCTGTTGTGTCATCTGCTGTAGGTATTCCTAAGTTGTTAGTTGTTGTTGCTGTAGATGCACCATAAATTTTAAAACTGTTAAAGTTACTATTCGTACCTGTACCAATTAAGTTTCGATCAACTTCAAACTGAAGTCTTTGATTTAAAACATCATAGGTTACTTCAATTGGTGGGTCTTTTTCATCAACCCAATGAGTTGCAGGTTTTGTCTTGTCTGTTGCTGTACCATCACCATTTAAATATAGATCATGGTTAGCTGCAGTATTGTTTGTACCAATACCAATCGAAGCAGCTGAATCTACGGCAGTACCAGTAGCTGTTTTATCATCCTTTAATGCAAAAATTTCATCAAAATCATCAACTATATTTTTTGCTGCCCCAGCTGCTGTTGTTTTTGCTACCATTTGTGCATTAGTGTAATCGTGTTTAGTAGTATTACCTATTTCTCTAATTACCAATTTTTTATTACTAAAATCGACATCTGCTCCTTTATAAACATTTTGAGCACCCTCAAAATAAGCTTCTACAGCAGTGGATTCTGCGCTGTAAATATAAGCCTTATTGTTAGTATTAGCTGTAGTTAGTGCTAAATTAAAATCACTATCTGGAAAATTCATTCCTGCAGTACTACATTCTACATAGTACTGTAGATTTCCTCCAACACTTTCAGAGCCAACAGAAGAAACTGTAAATTCACGTCCATTTATAAAGTCACCGTTAGTGGTATCAGCAGTTGCGTTGTAAAATTTACCCATTACTCTAATTTTTGAGTTAGCTGAAAGTGGTGGGTTTGTTGTTCCAAAATGAAATCTTACAGTATTTTCTGACTGATCATACACTACGCATTGATTTGCATTAGCCGTTGCACCTCCAGGATTATTAGCCATGGCAGTTTGAGTGTCATAAACATTTAATTGTGGAGTTTTTCCATAGTAAGAATAAGTCATATATCTTGTAGTTGATAGGGGTACTCTTGCTTGTAAATTAGCGTTAGTGTTAGAAGTTGCTCCACCGGCATCTTTAGCTGTTCTATGAGCAAAACTATAAACTTGGTTTTGATCTAAAACTGTCCCAATTGTTTTTCCAGAAGCTCTGTAAAACAAATTCTTGTCAACTCCAAGCGCAGCCGCCTTGTCAACAACATCGGAAGTGTTAACTGCATATTCATTTAAAGCTGCATTTAATCTAGCTTGTGAATGGGCTAAAAATTGTTCTCTAGTAAAGTCAGGTGATGCACCAGTTAAAACAATACCTTCTCTATCTGACACATAAGAGTTACCCAAGAGATCAACTGAAACAGCAGTTGTTAATCCAGTGGATGTTCCATCTGCATTAAGTTTAAGTAGATCAATTGTTAATGTATCGTCAACATTTTGAACTATCTGAATTTTTTTATCATCTCCATACGCAGCATTAATTGCTCTTTGAATCTCTGTTGATAATTGAGCAGCGTTATAAGAACCGGGTCTAATGTCAATGTTTACTGGTTGGTCACTATTATCAACATTAATTGTCATAAAGTTCTTTCCCCAATAAATATTAGAAGTTGTGTCACCACTTTCTCTTGTTGATGCAAACTTCATTGGATCGGTTACCACGGTAACGGTTTTGTCACCCTCTTCACCAAAGTCAAATCCACTTGATTCTCCAGTAATTTTTGCTGGCGTTGAATCAACTAAAGTTCTTAAATCATCTTGTTTGTATAAAGCTGAACCTTTACCTTCTAAGAAATAGTTATCATCTGGAACTTTGGTTGTTTGCTGACCAAATCTATCAATGAAAATTGGTTGTTTGGTATCATTAACCGCTTTAACCAAATCTGGGTCAATTACCGTATCATTTATGACTAATCTAGTTTCATATTTATTTGTTGGATCTGCAGCTGATGCAGCTTGTGATCTAATGAAATAAATTGTTGCAATGGTCGGGTTACCAAGATCATCGAAGATCGTGATTGATGTTGAATTATTATATGTCGTTGGATCATTTTGGTTAAATACATAACCACTAGCAAATTGTGCATTATCAGTAATCACATCACTGGTTGCAGAAACGTTAACACCTAGCTCAATCGATGTTGTTGCTTTTGGTGTACCAGATGTAACTGGTAATTGTAAAGGCACCGCACTCGTTAAATCTTTTGCAGTTACCGATCCATCATCGTTAACTGGGAATGTTAACAAATACTGTCCTGAGGAGTCAGTTACATATCTATCGTTGTTAACGTTAAAGGAACCATTACGAGTATAAACCGTTTGACCTGAAGTCAAAGATGGTTTAAGTGAGAAGAACCCCTGACCTGAGATTGCCATATCAAGCACGTTAAGTGACGAGGTAATGTTACCCTGAGTAAACTGCTGTTTTACACTTTTCAAGATTGTACCAGAACCAATAGAGGAAGATGCGTTCTGTAATGGTGAGGTTGCGAAGATGTCACCAAATTCTGCCCTCGACCTTTTAAAACCTGTCGTGTTTACGTTTGCAATATTATTTGAAGTTGCCGAAATATCCGACTGTGCTCCGTTTAGTCCTGTTAGTGCTGTATAAAATGACATATTATTACTCCTCTATTAATTAATCATTTGATTTAAATTTTATTGCTTCAGATGCAGAGATTTCACCATAATCTCTAGTCTCTAAAATCACATCCTCACTATTTTTAGGTGCAGATGCTGCAATAACTTTGTTATAAACTGCGGTGCTTAGACCGTCACTTGCTTCGCCGTTTCCAGCATAAGCTTGTATAGTTAATTTTGTTTTATTTCTTTTTATTTCATCAGGTATATCAACCCAACTAAAACCAACCAGTCCTTTTTCTTGAGTTCCAAGACTCACAGAATGAACAATTTCCCCGCTTGGATTAGTGAATGTTAAACCAACATCACTGGAATAAGCCGGTAGATCAACTACTCCATGAATTTCACCTTTATCATCTGGGCTAGCAATTTGTCCAGGAACAAGTACGGAATGTCCAAGGAATTGTGCTGCTGTGGCAACTCTATTTGGTTCTAATTTTGAACCAAGGTTTGAAAGGTTGTTATTTATTTCTTTTATTCCTGTTACAGTAGAAAATTGAGCCATTTGTGCAATAAAATCACCATTATCCATGGGTGCAAAAGGATCCTGGTTTTGTAATTGTGTGGTCATTAACTTTAAAAAATCTTCTTGACCAAGACTATTTTTATTTCCTGGTTTTTGAACTTGATCTTGAGTCTTAACACCTAACTTGTTAAGGATATTATTTAAAGATTGTTCTGATGATTTTGAAATTTCTGTCATATTTGCTCCAAATTATTTTCCTAAGTTTGCTGTTTTAAGCATTAATGCTTTTATTGTTGTTAACATCTCTATATTATTTTGGTATTGCCTTGAGGCTTCCATCATATCAACATACTCCTCTTCGATATTCACTGGAGCTCTGTAGATAAAACCATTGTCATCTGCCATTGGGTGTCCTGGCTTATATACTTTAATTGGGTCTATATCCATTTTTTCTACAGTTACTGCATCAACTGTTGAAACTCCTTTTTTTCTTATTAGATCAAAATACTTTGTTTCAAAAACTGGTTTAATTGGTTTGTAAGCATCTTGAGGGTTACTAGCAATGTTATCAGCATTAGCTAGATTACTGGCAACAGCATTGAGTCTAACCAATTGAGCCCCCATAGCTCTTTGTGCGATATGATATATATTTTTAATGTCCATTATTCTCCTCTAATCGCACTCATCAATCCTGATAGTTTTGAATTAATGAAATTTAAAGTAGTTTGATATCTAATTGAATTTTCAGCAAATTCACCTTGTTCAACTGATAATTCAACTGTATTACCATCCATTGATGGATTTAATGACTGTCTATATTGAATTTTATTTGGAAGATTTTTAGAAGCAAGAGCCATATGACCTTCACTTGAAGTTTTCATTGGTCCAACTTTTAATGCTCTTGCAAGTTCAGCTTCAAAATTAATATCCCTTGCCTTAAAATTTGGTGTTGCAGCGTTTGCTATATTAGATGCCAGAATTTCATTTCTTTTATTTCTGAGACCTAAAGCATTGCTGTATACCTCAAATTGTTGTTTAATACTATTAGTCATTTTTTCAATTTTTTTCTATTTTTGGTTTGGAATTTGCAAATTAAATGCCAAAAGAAAGGTATCAAGTTATGAATGATAAAAATATATTAAATACTGAATTAGATCCTGAGGTAATTAAGGTCAGAGATAAGATAATAAGTAAAATTGGTGACAAATCTTTAGATGAAGTGAATTCGGTAATAAAAAAATTATTAAATGAACAAATGGATGAAATAACGAGACTTGGTGCTTTAGCTGCAAGAGTAAAGATTATAAGATCAAAAATTGAAAATCTTTATGAAAGTAAAGTAGGTAAGAAAAAAGAAAATATAAAAGTTCAAAAAGAAGAAAAAAGTGAACCATTACCAGAGAAATCTAATGATGAAAAATGGGTAAGGGTAAAGATGATTGAGACTGGTGAGGTTAATGGAAAACAAATTGATAAGGGAGTTATTCTTGATGTAAAGGAAGAAGACGGCAGTAAACTTGTTGAAGCAAAAAAAGCTGAAATTGTAGAAGAAAATATTGATGGCGCAGCTCCAATTAAAAAAGATGAAGATAAAAATAAACAAGATTCAATTAAATCAGCTGAAAAAGACGATAAATCTTCAAAAGAGTCTGACCAAGAAGAACCAGAGAAGAAAGCTGAACCTGTTCAGTCAGATGAAAAAGATAAAAAAGTTGAAACAGTTGAATCTGATCAAAAAGAAGAAAAAAGTGAAGATACAAAAGCTGATGAGGTTAAAGAAGAAAAAAGTGAAGATACAAAAGCTGATGAGGTTAAAGATGAAAAAACTGAAACCAAAGTTGAATCTGATAATAATGATACGAAAGCTGAAACTGAAAAAGCTGATGAATCTGAGAGTAAAGAGTTAAAGGAAGACTCAGGTGTAAAAGATGAAAAAAAGTCCGACGAAATTCCAACTGATGAATCTAAGGAAGTTGAGGATAAGAAAATAACTGATTCTGGATCTGAACAATCTGAAAAAAACTTAACGCAAGAAAAATCTGAAGAAAATGAGACAAAACCTGAAGAGGGTGGCGAAAAAAAAGATTTATTAGAACTTCATAAGGAAAAAGTAGGTGAGGGTGAAAAATAAATTATTTTTTTTGTATTTTTTTGTATTTTTTCTTTTGTTGTCTTGTGACAACTTATTCCTAAGGTTTAAGTATGAAACTTATGAGTGTGAAAATAATCAGTTTAAATTAAAAAAAGTATTTATAAAAAACTATAAGCCAGGTGAATTAGTTGATGTTGAAATAGATAATGGTGCTTTTAAAATGGAAATAGTTGAGAATACAGATCAACTGATGACAATCCAAAGAGAAGACCCAAGCATTTTTATAAAAATAAACAAAAATACAAATTCACTAAATGTAAATTTGAATAATCACATTTCTAACATTAAATGTAAAAATTTTATTTTTAAAATGTAAACTATTTTCCGTGAAATTTAATTATCGGTTCAATTTCTTCCTTAGACATTCCAGTTAATTGAGAAATCTCCTCTATAGACTTACCCTGATTAGCCATTCTTATGGCGTTGGTAATATTTGATTCTTCTTTAGATGAGTCTGCCAATCTTGATATTTCCTGATCAAGTCTTTCAAGAGTATATTTATAGTCGTTCAAAATTTTTTTTTGCTCTGATAAGGATAATTCTAGTGATCTGAATTCTTCAATAAGATCTTTAATTGCACGTTCGAGAATTGAAATCTTTCTTTCATTTTTTTTATTTTTTATGAAATCGTAAAAAAATGCTCCCACGACAGCAATTAAAGAGATTATAAGGAATAGCACTATTATTTTGCTTAAAGAACCAAAAGGATCGTTTTCTATGATTTTACTTAAAAAACCCATAATCACATACTAGTGATATTAATCAACAACGACAACTTTATTTAATTTTTCTATTATCCAGAAATTCTTTAAACTCTAATAAATAATCTTTATTTTTTTCATTTTTATTTGAGATTTTATCTATTAGATCTTTTAATTGATTCAAATTTTCTTCTGTTATCTCTAGATTGTTGTCATCAGAGCCCAGCTGACTCGAGATTTTAGATGCAAGCACTTGTATTTCTTTTTCAAGATCATTCAAGTTTGAAACATCATCTGAACTTAAAGCATTGTTTAAAAGCTTTATTAGCGAGTCGAAACTATTTTCCATTGAAGATCGATGGATCAGTCTTTCATTTCTTTGTATGCATCGAAAAGAGCATCAGCAATTTTATCTAGATCTATTGGATAGGAACCATTGGCTATCGCGTTCTTGATTCTCGAAGTTGATTCTTTGTCTATTGGTGGTTCCTTTGCCATTTGTTTAATCCTCTCATTGCTGATGAATTGAGAAACCTTACCTTTGTCAATTTCAACTTCAGGCTTTGAAAGATTAACCTGCGCTATCTTAACTTTTGGTTTCTTAGATTCAGCTCTTTCTGCACTATTTCCTGAACTGCTAAGACTATTTAGTTTATTTTTAATATGGTCAATCATTACTTTTTCCTTACTATTAGTTTATATAACGGCACATGGTCAGAATTGTTTAGTTTTTAAAATAACTTTTTTTTCATTTTTGGCATAACCCTCAATTATTTTACCACTTTTTAAGTTTTTTACTTGAATTTTTTCCATATAATCCGCACTCTCTAAAGCAATTCCCTCATCTTTAATAATTATACTTCCAATATTATTTTCTATTATAATATTGCTATTTTTTTCAATTAACCAGTCTTTTTGAAGATTTGAGTAAAATAATGGTCTATTTGAGGGCATAGAATTCTTAAGTTTTTTACCAATGATCTCACTTTTGTTTATAACTAAACCATCCTTATTAGAGATTCTCTTTTTAATTATAATTATGTCATCCTCTCTGATTAAAGTACCTCCTTTTTTTGAACTTTTAAGAGCTATTACATTGACTTTTTTTTCTTTCTTAGCTTTAAATTTACTGACTTTTTTCTTGTTTCGAGTTATAAAACTCCATGGATTTTCACCTACACAAGAAACTTTTATTAATTTAAAATTTCCAGAAATATCATTTATTATAATATCAGGATGATTACATTTAGGATACTTTACATTAGCTAAAATTTCTATATTTGGCTCCTGACCTTTTGATTCAAGCCAATTAGAGACTAAATCTTCTAACTCATTACCACTTATTGAGTTCGATTTAGCATTTCCAAATTGTAATACTGAGATAAATAATATTATAAAAATTTTTTTCACTACAACCTAATTTCCGTAGAAATATATATGGTTATTTCTATTATTGTTATTACCAGAACTGTTTGGCTTCTTTTTGACTAAATTCATTATTTCATTAATTGAAGGAATTTTGATTTTTTTTCCAGCAAATAGATAATTTGGGTTTTGTCTAACAAAAGCATGCTTGTTCATCTCAATTAAAGAAATTTCAACTATTCTCATATTTAACCCGGTATTACCATAATATTTACTTAAAATTCCACTTAAGGATTCACCTGGTTTCACTTTGTGAGTAGCAGAGTAGTTTTGATTCCTAATAAACTTATTGTTTTTATTTATTTTTTTTCCTGACTCATTAACCATATCTCCTCTATATTCAAGAACGACAAATGGTTCTGTTGACTGAACAAGTTTATAGTTAAGAAAAAATAAGAAACCTAGTAGAATAATTTTTTTCATTTTGCACCTAATTCATAAATCTAATAATCTTACCATTTATATCTGATTTTTTATTTAATGGGTTTAAAATTTCAAGAACTGAAGAATTTTTTTCAGTATTTCTTACAGTTACTACAACCCAATCATTCATTGAATGATCAGGATTATTATTTGAGATAAAGCCAACCTTTCCATTCTTTAGTCCCTGATCAGATCCAAGAGGAACGGTAAGTTGTCCATTAATTAAATTTATTTTTGCTTCTAAGGGATAACATCTAAGTTGATCCATTACTCTGAATTGGATTTTTGATAAACTTCTCTCAATAAAGTTTGTAATCTTGTCATATGGGACATTATAAAAAGCATCAATATTTTTGTATCCGGTTTCATTGCCCAAAAATATTGAGAAACTATAATCCATTGAATCAATTATTTCATAATTAGACCCATCATAAATATTTAAATTTAAATCAACGACTAATTCTTTAGAAAATCTTGTCAGTCTTCCATTACCAGAACTAATTTTAATTAAAGGGTGGATTCCAAACTCACCATTTCTTAGCTTTCCAGTTTTCCCTTCAACCAATGCTTCGTAATCAAGACTTACGGGCTTTGCAGATATCTTTGCAGGATCAAACTCAATAGAAGTTAAATCTTTTAAATTAATATCGTCAAAACTTTGAAGATTTTGAAAAATTTTACGAGAAATTATGAAGGGTAATTTTTGACTATATGC
>MDTA01064674.1_pt1 | contig 29538 bp, 26 predicted proteins | sample 811151 | NCBI WGS metagenome assembly MDTA01 (sample SAMN05326648, study PRJNA326480) | marine metagenome | isolation source: seawater | place: Indian Ocean: South | collected 2010 | reverse complement strand
CTTATATGCTGCTAGTTCTTTTTTTTCTGCAATAGTTCTTAGTGGTGCTTGCTCAAATGGTTCGTCTTTAGTTAAAAACTCAGAAATAGATCCACTTACTACAAAGTAGCCACCATTAATCCAAGATGGTCTTGATTCGTGTTTTTCCCTCATTTCTGTTACTAAATTTCCTTCTATTTCTAAATCGCCAAATCTAGGTGGTGGATTTACAGCTGTGACAGTTACTAACTTATTGCTCTCAAAATGAAATTTATTAAGTAAATCTATATCAACATCTGAGATTCCATCTCCATAAGTTAAATAGAAATTATCTAATTCTATTTTTTCAAGTAAAATCTTTAACCTACCGCCTGTAAGGGTGTCTTCTCCCGTATCTAGTAGTTTTATTTCAATGCCATCTTCTCTTTTAAATGTTTCTAAAGATTGATTATAAGTATAGCTAGATTGGTTATTGAAATATTTCGAAAACTCTTCCTGCTTAAAACCAGTAAGAACTACAAATTGCGATACTCCATATTTTACATAGTGGTTAATGACATGGACAAGCAGTGGCACTCCTTTTGCAAGTATCATTGGTTTTGGTAAAAACCTGGTTTGTTCAAGAAATCTGGTTCCTTTGCCTCCAGCAAAAATTACAGCTGTGTTAATCATTATTTATTTATTGTAGCTAAGAAAGAAAATTTTAAACTGATTAAATTATAAGAAAGGTTGTAGAGTACTATCATAATTAAACATGGACAAAAATTTACATAAAAGACTTCTACAAATTTGTTTTGAAAATAAACTACACCACCTTGGTAGTTATTTTTCGAGCCTAGATGTTGTTGATGATATATATTCAAAAATGAATGATGAAGATATTTTTATAATGTCAAATGGTCATGCATGTGTTGCAATGTATGTTGTTATTGAAAAGTATTTTGGAATAGACGCAGTAGAGTTATTACAAAAATATGGCGAACATCCAAAAAGGAATGAGGAAGACAAGATATACTGCTCTACAGGAAGTCTCGGAATGGGGATTACTGTTGCAACTGGTAGAGCCCTTGCAAATAAAAATAGAGATGTTTACTGTTTAATTTCAGATGGAGAATGTGCAGAGGGTTCAGTTTGGGAAGCTTTGAGATTTATAAAAGAAAAAAAATTATCAAATTTGCATATTTATGTAAATGCCAATGGATGGGCAGCATATGATACTGTTGACCTTAGTTACCTAGAAAATAGACTAAAATCTTTTTTGCCATCTATAAATTTTATTGAGACAACTGTTGATTGGTACGGATTAAGTGGTCAAAGCGCTCATTATACTAATTTAACAAATGAGCAATATGAAAGCGCATTAAAAAAGCTATGAGAAAACTATTTGCAAATTTCTTATTAAATGAAATGAAAAATGATGAGAGAATTATTGTTTTAATTGGCGACGTTGGGTATGGAGTTTTTGATGAACTCAAATCTACATTTCCAGATAGAGTAATTAATCCTGGGTCTTCTGAACAACTTATTGTGGGAATGGCAGCTGGACTTTCATTGGAAGGAAAAATTCCCATCATATATTCAATCACTCCTTTTATTTTGTATCGTCCTTTTGAATTTATAAGAAACTATGTAAATCATGAAAAAATTCCTGTGAAGATCGTTGGAAGTGGAAGAGATGAAGATTACGGACCTGCTGGATTCACTCACTATGCAAACGATGATATCAATATTATGAAAAATTTTGAAAATATAGAACTATTTAAACCTGAAAAGATAGATGAAGAATTTGTAAAAAGTTTTATATTCTCTGACAACCCTGCATACTTAAATTTGACTAGATAAGAAGTGAGTAATTTTACTTTTATTGTAACTGGTTCAGAAGGATGGATATCTAAAAACTTTATCGATATAATAGAGAAGTTTTTTGATGATTGTAGTGTATACAAAATAAATAGAAATAACCCATTAGAGAATATAAATAAATTAGAGGAAAAAGAAAATATTATTTTAATCCACAATATTTTTACAAGGGCTGAAAAATTAGAGGACCCTACAACACATGATAATTTTATTTCAGAATCAATTAAAAATTTTAAATATATAGAAAAATTTATTAATAATTCTGATACAAGAGGTCTTTTCTATCCTTCTTCTGGATCTATATATAAATTTAGGGAAAAAGATAAAAAAAGTTACCTTTTGTACTCAGATAGAAAACTAGAAGAAGAGAAGCTATTTGCAGAAATATGTGAAAAAAACAAAATTAATTATATGATTTCAAGAATTTTTTCTTCAATTGGTCCCCATATGAATAATCCTGATAAATTTCCTATCGGATCATTTACAAAACAGGCTGCTTCAAATAAAAAAATTGAAATATTTAGTGAAACAAATAACTCTTATTCTTTCTGCTACTTGGAAGTTTTGTGTGAACTTGTATTAAAAACATTAACTTCTAGTAAAAATGGAATAAATTATGTTTTTGACCCAGTAAATGTTAACTTAAGTTTGTTAGATATTGCTAAGTTAGTTTCTGAAAAATTTAATCTAGATAAAAATATTGAATATAAATTTAATAATTCAGAATTAGAAGAAAATTATTTAGGAAACCCAGAAACTTATAATGCTTTACTAAAAGAATATCAAATTGAAACAAAGAGTACAGATTATTATTTGACTAAAAATATTGAATATATAAAAAATACATATGTCAGTTAATTTAATTTCGAAGTATCATTTCAATAGGGCGCTTAGCTCAGTCCGGCAGAGCGCTTCCCTTACAAGGAAGAAGTCACAGGTTCAAATCCTGTAGCGCCCACATTTTTAGAAAAAAAGTTTGTTTTAATTCAGAAAAAAAAATATATGCCATAATGAAATCTATATGAAAAGATTACTTCGTGTTATTGAAAATTTAATTGTAAAATATCAAAATTACAAAATTCTAAAATTTTTAAATGAAAAAAATACTGAAAATATCTTAGATGTAGGTGGACATCATGCAGAATTTTATAAAGCTTTTATTGAAAATAATATTGACTTTAGTTCCTATATGATATTTGAACCTTTCCCTGAATCATTTGAAATAATAAACAAAATTGAAGATAGTCGGTTAAAAAAATTTAATTTAGGAGTTGGTGAAAATAAATCCTCGATGACTTTCAATGTTTCAGAGTGGGAAACATCAAATACATTTTCAGAGGTCGATGTCAACACTTTTAAAAATAAACTTAAAAAAGTGATTTATAGAACAGATCCTTATATTACAAAATTAGAAGTACAGGTAGATAGTCTTGATAATATATGTTTAAAACTAGAAAAAACATTTGATGTTCTCAAAATAGATGTTGAAGGTTTTGAACTAAATGTATTAAAAGGTGCAAACTTATTACTATCTTCAAATTTAATTAGATATATAGTTATAGAAATCCAAAAAGAAGGAAGTTACTTAGACTATTCCCCACTTGAAATAGAAAAATATTTAGATAATAAAGGATTCAAATTAGAAAAAACCTTTAAAATACTTGGGCTTGGTATTGAAGATAGAATCTACAAAAACACTAATATTTAGCTGAAAGTACTTTATGGCTTTTTTTGTAGATAAATTACAACAAAAAAAGAAAAAAATTTTTTTTGTTGTAATTTTGTTTATATCATATTTTTTTCTTACTAATTTAATTAATTACCTTTCAAACATTAATTGTGAAAACATTTTTCTAATTAATATAGATAAGTCTGAAGATTTTAAACAATTTTACTTTTACCAATCTAATTTATTTGAATTAAGAAATAATATTCTATGCATTGGCTCTGTTAATGGTCCTTTGGTAACTTACAGTGCGGCTGGGTATATCATTTTTACACAAGTTTTAATAACATTGTTATTTATTATTTTAAAAAATATAAGATTTCTTCAAGTATTTCAAAAATTATTGTTTCTTTTATTTTTTGTTTTTATTTTTGAATATTTATTCAATTACAAAACTAACTTAAATTTAATTAACTATGTTACATTTTTTCAAACAATACTATTTCTAGGATTCTTGTATGAAGATCGATAGAAATAATTCAATACTCTTTATATATTTTTTTATTTTATTTATAAGTTATGAGGTATTTGTTGTTTGCAGCAGCATATTAATATTTTTTTTATTGTTTCATAATAAAAATCTTAATCTGGTTTTAAAACCTTCTGTATCAAAGTCTATTTTGTTCTTTTTCTATATTTTAAAATTTTTATCTGCAATATTTAACTTTGATTTATTTTGGAAAGCTTCCTCGTTAAGAAGTTATCATACCGATGCTAAATTTCTTGATATGCAAGCATTTTTGTTACCTATAAAATGTAATGCAAGATTAACAACAGACGAAATAAAGATTATTGGATTAAATGAATCTTTTAACTGCTCTTTAAAGTCAGCTTATGGGCCTCTAGATCAATTTTTATCTTTTGATTTAAATTTAAGATTTTTTACATTTTTATTTTCACTTCTGTTAATTGTCTTATTTTTAAAAGTATCTTTTAAACTTATAAATAAAAATCAAGAGTATGTACTGATAGCAACTATTATTTTTCTATCTCCCCCTATAAATTTTTTAATACAAAGAATGAATATTGATTTATTTATTTTTTTGTTAATACACCTTGGATATAAACGCTTTTACCAAAAAAAATTAATTTTTTATTCATTAATAATTTTTTTAAGCTTACTTAAGATTTATGTTTTATTTGTATTTATTGGGTACATTTCTTTTAATGCCTTAACAAAGAAATATAAAAAAGCTTTTGGTGATTTGTTAGCAGCATTCATTTCATTATTAATTTATTACTATTTTGGATATTTTGAATTTGGTTCTTATTTTAATATAAGGCCTTTTAGGCCAGATAGGTCTTATGGATTATTGACTGAGCTAATAAAACTGGAAAATTTAGGATTTACTGGTCTATATATCATTTTTTCAATAATTTTTATAAGTTATCTTTGTTATTTATTTTTGAATCAAAAATATTTATTTCTTGATAATAATTTATTTTTATCCACAGATGCATGGCCCATCTTATTCATATTCATAGGTACTTGTTTTTATGCGAATTATGATTACAGGATTGCAATTTTAATATTTGTCCCACAAATATTTATAAAACTAAAAAAGAATTTTTTATTTGTTTTTTTAATTTTTATATATAGCCATCCATCAATTCTTCATGGATACAATGAAAGTTTTGTTTTGGTTGAAAGTTATTTTATTTACTACTTAGATATTATTTTTCTTGTATTCTTTCACTTTGTATTTAAAGACTTGATTCTGTATATTAAAAGTGAAATAACCAGTGAAAAGTAATTTATTTTTAGAAAAAACAATTTTAGAATTATTTTGGTTACCCTAAAGGTGTATAAATATGATTGAAAAGAGAAAAGTTTTTTCCTCTAAAGATTACAGAGGTGAATTAAAAAAAGTTTATGACTCAATTGATTTGTTTCAATTGGAGACAATAAAAGAAATTTTTATTTCTGAATCACAAAAAAATACATTAAGGGGAATGCATTTTCAAACAAAACCTTATGAATTAAATAAAATAGTAGTTTGTTTGGAAGGTCAAGTCTTAGATGTAATCGTAAATATTAATAAACAAAGTAAAGAATTTGGAAAATGTAGCTTTACAGAGTTGAACGAAAATGACTCAATATTTGTATCTAGTGAGTATGCACATGGCTTTTATTGTTATGAAAATTCAAAACTCTTATATGTAACAGATAATGTACATTCAAAAGAATATGAGTCTGGGGTTTTATGGAATTCTATTGACTTTGATTGGCCAATTAAAAATCCTATTATTTCTGAAAGAGATAGTCACCTAAGTAAAATAAACGAATTATAAATTTAATGAATATATTAGTTATAGGTTCATCAAGCTATCTGGGAACAAACTTAATAAATTATTATAATTCAAAAAACTATGAGTGCTTTGGTGCTTCAAGAAATAAGACAGACAAAATAAACTATAAGCATATTTTGTTTAATGATGAATTCAATTTAAAAAAAATACTCACAGAAAATGATATAGAAGTTATATTTTATTGTCTCAACTCATATTTTAAAAACCCGTCACCCAAACAAAATAATGAAATGTTAGAAATAAACTATAAAACACCGCTGAGGTTAATAGATGATATTAATGACAGCAGTTTAGAAACAAAATTTATAAATTTTTCTAGCTATTTTAACTTTTTTGAAGTTCCTATTGAGAGCCAAGAATATAAAAATACTAAGCTATTGTTTTCTAATTGGCTGAGAGAAAATGACAATAATAATATAAAAGAGCTCGTAATTTCTGATACATTTGGAAGCTGGGACAAACGAAATAAAATTTTTAATATTATTTTAAAAAATTGTTATTCAAAAAAAAATATTGAGTTTACAAATCCAAATAATTTTATAAACCTAATTTGTATTGATAAGTTGATTGAATATGTCGATTCATTTATTAATTCTTTAAATACTAGTGAAGTATTCACTAGTAAATTTTCTATTCGGGTTGATCAACTCAACGATTTAATTAAAAATTTAATACTTGATAAAGAATGCATATTTGAGGATTATTTTTCTTATGAAACTAGATTTAATGTTGAAAAATCCTTATATGGTGAAGATACAATTGCAGATATAATGAATGTTATAAAAAATATAGACTATAAAAAATTTCTTACATTTAATGACTAAAAAAGATTTAAATATTGACCTATTGATATGTAACACGCTTGACTTTGATGTTGCATTTAAAACGCTTGAATATAATGCAAAATTTTTTAATTTTAATAAAAAAATTTTAATTTCAAATCGAGATGAAAAAGTTAATGGATATGATATTTACAATGTTGGTAAATTTGAATCCATCCAGCAATATAGCGATTTTATGCCAAAACTAATTAACTATTTGGATTCCGATTATTTATTACTAATCCAAGATGATGGTCACATTGTAAATCCTGAATTGTGGGACGAAAATTTTTTAAAATTTGATTACATTGGTGCTCCATGGCCCTCATCGAGAAAGTGGTTAAATCGTTTCAAAAAATATGATTATTACAATGTAGTAAAAAATAACATGCAAAAAAACAGAATAGGAAATGGAGGATTCTCTCTAAGAAGTAGGAAATTTTTAGAATTTTGTAGTCAATTCGAAAATTGCAATGGAGTCCCAGAAGATATTTTCTTTTGTATATTGAATTACGAAGAAGCCAAAAAACATAAAATTAATTTTGCTCCATTTGAACTTGCTTATAAATTCTCATCCGAACATAGTTTTAGAAAACTAACAAATAAGCATCCAGTATCTAAATCAAAATTTAACTTTCAAAATCATTTTGGTTGGCATGGAAAAAGGTTTTTAAATTCAGATAAATTGATGAATTTAAAATACGAAAATTAATTTTTTTTATTCAGTTAAATATTGTAAAAATAAGTTCTCAGCCAAGAACATACTGGCTTCTAAACTTAAATGAATTCTATCATGTACAAATCTATAGAATTCATTTCCGACTTTTAAAACATTTAAACAATAAATATCTTCGCAAATATAGTCAAGCAATGGTATATAATTTATATCTGCAAGATACATTCTTTGTCTAATTTTTTTATCAATTTCAAACACTTGTTTGTCAAGAAAATTATCACTAAAAATAAATATTTTATTTTCATTTAGCAAAATATTCTCATTAAAGTTTTTGCTATCTTCTGTCAATAATACTGAAGTTCCAATTAAATATACTTCAGTCTTATCGTTAAGTTCCATTAATTTTTTTTCAAAATCAAAATACGAGCTTTCAAATATAAAATCTTGTGATTTATGTTCATAGAAATACTTATACCTGTATGAAACAAATATTTTGTCAAATTCATAAGTATTTATTATTTTGTTAATTTCATCATATGCATACTCACACTTTTCTTCTTTTCCAGTAAAATTTTGACCACGCTTATAATCGTCAACAAGAGGAACGCAACCTGTCACTGCAAGGACATTTAATGAAAAATTATCATAGTTTTCTTTTTCAAGGAATCTTTTCATTCCTATAAAATAATTATGAGCGGTGCTATCGCCTAAAAACAAAACATTAGTCTTTTCTTGTGAGTAGCCAGATAAGCAATCTTCAGCTGAAGGTTTGTATCCAAAACCAGTTATAAAGCAAACATTTTCAAGATAATTACCAGTTCTAGATGAATTAATATTAAAGTTAATTTCATCACTGTCTACAAATTTTTTATCATAAAAGTCTGAATATAATTCTTCGAAAAATTTTTTTTGATTAAATTTTTTATATTCTTCATCGTTAACCATGTCTTTAGAACTTAAAACAGTAGTGTTTGTTACAATTACGTTACTTATTTCCATTGAAGACTCTAAATCGTTTGGTGCTGTTTTGATGCTTACTTCATTAGAAGAATTAAAAATGAAAAAAGCTATTACAAAAACTGCCATAACATTCATTGAGTAAAACTTTTTATTAGTAATTTTGTATCTAAAATAATTTTCAATTAAATAGTATGAAATTGTTGATACTGAAAAAATTATTAAAATTAAAATTAGATCATTAGCAATGTAGTTAATTTTTTTGTTTATTTTAATTACTGGATCATGCCAAAGATACAAACTGTAACTGATAAGACCTATGAAATAAAAAATTTTTAAATTAATTACTCTATTAAATTTTTTAGCATTATTCATAGAAATTATTAAAAAAGATGTAGATAAACAAGTTGTTAATGTTGTCAATCCTGGATGGTCCAAATAGTTGTAGGGAACAAAAAATTGTGCAATTAACACAATTAACAAAATAAAGCTTTTTACATTGTTAAATCTATTTTTTGTTTTATTTTCATATAAATAAAGAGCCGTAAGAGTTCCTATTAGGAATTCCCATAGTCTAAAAGGTAATAGATAAAATTTAAAACTGTAATACTGAACTGGAAGATTAGTAGACAATAGAAAAGAAACTATAAACAAAACGAAAACATACTGTTTATAAAACTTTATATTCCTCGTTAATAATAAATATAAAAAAAAGGGCATAAATATATAAAACTGTTCTTCGATCGATAAACTCCATGTATGTAAGTACAGTTGAGTTTCAAGCTCTACATCGAAATAATTAGTATTATCCAAAAAGTAAAAGTTGGATAAATATAATAAGCTAAATATTGATGAATCAAATATTGTCTTTAAATCGCTTCCTAGAAATATTTTTGAACTTAAATAATTTATTATTAAAATCAAAAAAACTAGAGCAGGCAAAAGTCTTCTTATTCTTTTGTTATAGAAATTTAAAAAATTAAAAGTACCTAATTTAATCTCTGAGATAATTTTATGTGATATTAAGTAACCACTAATGACAAAGAAAACATCTACACCTAAATAGCCGGATTTAAATATATTAAAGTCAAAATGGTAAAAAATTACAGGAATAATTGCAAATGCTCTTAAACTTGTAATTTCTTTTCGATAGCTTAGATTATTCATTTTTTTACAATAAAAAATGGTTTTGAATTTATAATACTATGAATCATATGAAAACAATTACTTATGTGTATGGTTTTGGAAGAGAAAAAAAATTAAGTAACAATCCAAACTATTCTTCTGATTTCCTGTATGGCTTTGATTATTTTTTGAATAATAAATATGAAGTAAATTATATAATAGCTTCAGAAAGCACAAGCTTTATCCTAATTTTTATAGAAAAAGTCCTTCGAAAATTAACAAAACTACCTTTCTATATGAGTAATTATTTAAGTTGGAAGAATATAAGAACTCTTCTATCTTCTGAAGTTTTAATATTAACTAACGATACTATTGCACTTTCTCTTTTACCTGTATTAGCAATTCACAGATTTATAAAAAAAGGTAAAATTTTAGTTATTGTTATGGGTCTTTTATCAAAACCAAAACCTGACAAATTATCAATTTTTCTACAAAATATAACAATTAAACTTTTACTGAAACTATCTTTTAAATTTATATTTTTAGGCAAAAAAGAAAAAGACTTAGCTTACAAAAAATATCAGAAATATGCAGATAAATTGAAATATATTCCGTTTTGTATTGATTCAAATTTTTGGAAATATGATGAAATTGAAAAAAAATATGATCTAGTTTTTATTTGAAATGATGGTAATAGAGACTTCAATTTTTTAATTGATTTAACAAATAGATTAAGTGACCTTAAATTCTTGGTTATTTCTAATAATAAAATTTTAAAAAAATATTTTAATACTCTTAAGCCTGATAATGTTGATTTCTTGGTTGGAAGTTTATCAGAGTCTGACATAGATGATAGAAAATTAAAAAAGCTTTACAATAGTTCTAAAATTTCGATCATACCACTGAAAGAGACTTTTCAACCATCTGGACAAAGTGTAGCTCTCCAATCTCTTTCTGTAGGGCTTCCAGTCATCATCACGTCAACAGGTGGAAATTGGTTTTACGGAGAAAAAATAAATGATGAATTTTTAAAAGTTGTTAACAAAAACGACATTGAACTTTGGGAAAAAAACATTCGAAATCTTTTAAAACAAAATAATTTATCTCAAAATAAGTCCAATGATATATCAAATTTAATAATCGACAATCTTGATAAAAAAAGATTTGATAGAATTCTAGAATCTACCATATTCAAGAAATCTAGCTAAGATTATTAACTTGTATATTCTTTGACTATTGATTCTTGATTTTCTTAAAAATAATTTATTGATATCAAATTTTGGAATATATTTTTTCAGTTGAGACTTAATCAAAATTTCTCTAATTTTTACTTCATTATCATAAATTAATTTTTCTAAATCAAAAACAAAACCCATTTTTTCTCTGTCTAAAAAGTCATTATTAAAGTCTCTTTTCAAAATATCTTTTACATATTTTTTAGATATCTTGTATTGAATTGTATTAGTTTTGCATGAGAGTAAGTATTCAACAAGTCTATGATCTACAAATGGAGATCTTACCTCCAATGAGTGCATCATTGAAGTTCTGTCAACTTTTAGATTCATCATCTCTGATAAATAAAATTTGTTCTCTAAAATCATTAAATTTTTAAATTTATTTTTTGAATTTTTTAAATATTTTTCTTTAAATTTTGTTTTATTACTAAAACCTAAAGCCTTTAAAAATTTTTTATCTTCAAAGTAACTTGAGTAACTTTCTAAATAATCACTGCTATATTTTAATATTTTATTACCAGTTCCTAGCCAACCTGGATAGATTTTATAAATTAAACTAATTATATGTTTCGACTTTTTATTTAAATTAAATTCATTTTGAAATCTTTCGTATCCAAAAAATATCTCGTCTCCACCATCTCCAGAAATAGCAACTTTAAATTTATTGGATATTTCTTTTGCAATATATGATGACGGTTGGTTGGATGCATCCATATATGGTTCATCAAAATTTTCAATATTTTCTAATATATTTTCAAAGGTTGTATCTGAATCTATTTCTTTAATAATATTTTTAGTGTTGTATTTATTAGTAACTTGAGAAATATAGTTTCTTTCATCGTATTTTGGATTTCTATTAACAACTGAAAATGTTGGTACCTCACTTCCTAATTCATTTAAATTTTTAATAATTAAAGTAGAGTCTAATCCTCCAGAGCAAAATGCTGCAACGGGCACATCTGACCTCAGCCTAATTTTTATACTATTTGAAATCAGCTCATCAAAATCTTTATCATTAAAATTTCTTTTTTCAGATATAATTTCTAAAGGATCCCAATATTTATAAATTTTCTTTGTGATAGATTTAGAAAAATTAAACTTTACAATTTCTCCAGGGCTTACTTTTTTAATATGCTGAAAAATAGTATTAGGTGATGTGACTACACCGAGGTTTAAGAATTCTTCAAGACCAGAATTATCAATTTCTTTTTGATCACTAATCTTTGATAAAGAAATTAAGTTAGAACTAAAATATAAATTTTTTGTGTCATATGTGAAAAATAAAGGTTTTTGACCTGTCCTGTCTCTAATAAGCAATATGTCTTTTTTTAATTTATCAATAAAAACTATAGAAAACTGACCAATTAATTTATCAATAAAGCTGTGGCCTTCATTGATTAAGCCATGGAATAAAACTTCAGAATCTGAATTTTTTGAATTATAAACAATATTGTATTTTTCTAAATATTTTTTTAATTCAATGTAATTAAAAATCTCACCATTGAACATTAGTAAGTAGTTTTTATCTTTACTAATTAACGGTTGTGATCCATATTGACTTAACTCTAGTATTGAAAGTCTGTTAAAAATTAACTCTAAGCTTAAATCAGAACTTTCTTCTTTGACATATTTAGTTTCATCAGGTCCTCGACAAATAATACGTTTATTTTCAGATTCTAAATTATTACTACGTATTTTTTCTTTTGAGGCTATGCCTATAAAACCACACATTTCAAACTGTGGGATACTCCCATGTGGGGTGAATTAAGTTTTCTTTTAGCAAAACTTCTTCCTGTTTTGCAAGGTTTAAATCTGACTCTACCATTGCATCAATTAAATCGTCTAAGCTAAATTTTGGTTTCCAACCAAGCTCTTTTTTAGCTTTCGTAGAGTCGCCCAATAAATAATCCACTTCATTTGGACGAAAATATTTTTCTGATGAAACTACATAATCCTCATATTTCATACCAAGCTTTGAAAATACTTTTTCCAAAAATTCTCTTACAGTGTAAGTTTTTCCTGTTGCAATCACCCAGTCATCAGGGTTTTTGTGTTGTAGCATTAACCACATTGCCTCGACGTAATCTCCGGCATAACCCCAGTCTCTTGATGCATCTAGGTTGCCAAGTGTCAATTTACTTTGAAGTCCAAGTGAAATTCTTGTAGCCGCTCTCGTAATTTTTCTTGTTACAAAAGTTTCTCCTCTGTGTGGGGACTCATGATTAAAAAGGATTCCATTAGATGCAAAAAGATTGTAAGACTCTCTGTAAACTTTAGTTATATTGTGTGAAAACATTTTTGATGCTGCATAAGGACTCTTTGGATCAAAAGCCGAATTTTCATTTAATTTTTCTTTTACTCCTCCACCATACATTTCTGAAGAGGATGCTTGATAAAACTTAATAGTTTTGTCCACTGATTTTATTGCTTCTAATAAAGAAAGTGTTCCAATATTGCCCACCTGTGTAGATAGCATAGGGTTTTTGAATGAAACAGCTACATGTGACTGTGCACCAAGATTATAAATCTCATTAGGCATAATTTCTGAAACTAATGATGATATTGAGCTAGAGTCGATCAAATCAGAGTAGTGTAAATTAAGTTGACCCTCTTTTTGGTATTTTGAAATTAGACCGTCAATTCTTGATGTATTTATTGATGAAGAACGTCTAATAGTGCCGTGAACTTCATAATTCTTCTCCAAAAGAAACTTTGTTAAATAAAATCCATCTTGACCGGTGATGCCTGTAATTAAAGCTTTAGATTTCACAAACCAATCATAATCTAATATATCTGTTTTGATAGTTTAAATTTGTAAGTTTTATCTAAGTTGTTTAAAAAATATCCTAAAAAAGTATAAAAAATAAATGGATACCTTACACTCTCATTTGTTGCATCAAATAATGAAATTGCAAGGACAGAAAGAATATACATAAAAATGAGATAATTTTTACTGTCTTTTTTAGAGATCTGAACTATTAAATACATGAAAAGAAAAAATGGAATCAAAGATATAACTCCACCACGTGCAAGAATATTGATAATAAAATTGTGAACATTTTCGTTACTACCATCAGAACCTTGCCGATGTGGTAGCTCCATTTCAGGAATTATTGATGAGTAACCATAGCCTGTCAAAAGCAGATTATTTTTATTTAAGTTGAAAATAACATCTTGCCAAATTTCTAATCTCCAATTTGCATTATTTTCAGTTGAATAAAGTCTTCCATCTTGAATATAAAAAGAGGAGAATATCATACTTGTATTCTTTGATTCAACTATGGACTCAAGATTTGATGTGGTTTTTTCTACATAACTCGATGCTGTGTCCTCTCCATAAAGATTTAATTGAGAAACATGGTTTGTAGATATCATAAATATTAATACTCCCAATAAAAGAGTTATAAAATTCTTCAGATTTTTGTATACAAATGTAATATTTGTAAAAAATATAAATGTAAAAAATATAAAAGTACCTAAAAAAGCTCCTTTACTCTTGTATAAAAGGAAAGGTAAGTACAAGGAGTTTACAAAAATAAAATATGTAAAAATATGATGTTGTTTTTTTAATTTTATTATTGCAATTATTTGTGCTGAAATAATAACTAATGCAAGGTCACTACCCTTTAAAAAATCAAATTTATCTGAATAGCGAAAGAAAAACTCCTGTAAAAAGTCTGGATAGTTTACTGTTTCTGTAAAAAAAAGAATAAATGGTAGCAACATATAAACGATAAAAAACCAACTATCTTTTGGTAAGAAATTAGATAACAATAAACTTACAAAAATTAATGATGCCATCCAAATATAAGAACTAGATTTAATTATGTACTCTGTGAATATGGGTTGCTTTACTATCACAGAAGAAAAAATAAAAACCGCTATGAGAAACTTAAATGAATTTTGTAAACTCTTATAATTTTTGTTATTAACAAATAACAAAATTAACGACACTACAAATAGACCGCCTACAATTAACTCACCTAACCTATAGTCAAAAAATGTAAGACCGGTAAAAGATCGTCCAGAAAAGGATATTAATAAAAGCGCTAAAAATAATATGTTTTTGAAGATGTTAAAAATAATTTTGTTATTCATTTATATAAGTATATTTTTTAGTTTATTTAGCTTATAAATAATTTGATAAAAATTTATTCTATTGTTGACCGCATAAGTATTATTAGATTGATCATTACTAATGCTTTGAATAAGCTTTAGATATTCATTACACATGACTTCACTACTATTTGGATATTTCAAAATTTTTTCATAATACTGATCAAAATTTTTAATTATATTTTGTAAAGAATTAAAAAAATCATTATTATTTTCAAACGAAATTCCATAGCCATCACAGTATTCCACAACACCACCAGAATTAATATAAAGAAGTGGAAGTCCGCATTGGGCACCTTCAATATGATGATTTCCTGAGGGCTCGTTTTTTGAAGCTGTTAAATAAATGTGATGTTTTTTTAACTCTTCAGCTAACTCAAGACCTTGAAGAGGCTTTATATATTGAGCACTTTTTAATTCAAAATTTTTTGGAAGATTACCTATGTAAGTAAACTCTACACCTTTTAACTTCCCTTCAAATATTTTTTCATCAAGTAGTTTATATATATCGAATCCTTTATTTTCATTAGCACCCCAGTGGTGAGTGACAATTTTAATATTTGAAGTGCCGTTCCATATTTGTTTTCCATAATTGTTAAATATTTCTCTATCAGAGCCAGAAATAATAACCCTATTATTGTTATCTAGTCCAATATTTTCATATATTTTTTTTAACCACTTACTCACAAATACTGTAGAGTCTGCGATAGAATTGCAATGTAATATTTCTTTATTTACATTTTTTGTACCTTTTCTTTCATCACATTCGTTAATTCTATGAATTATTTTTACATTAGGATTAATAAATTTTTTATAGTTTTTGATGTCTCTGAATGAATAGTTTGTTGAAATAGAATTTTTTAATGGATCTGTCATTAAAATAACATCAATTTTTTCATTATAAAGATCATTTATTACATCAAAATTGTTTTTGGTTAAGTATTCAATTAAATTTTTAGCAAAGAGATTGCCCCCGCCCCAAGGTCCCGCTATTACTTTTGACTGAATGCTTATTATCATTTTTTTTGACTTTTTCTAACTAAATCAGAAAAATGATTTTGCTCTTTAAGTTTTGTTGTTGATATATTGCCTTCATTTCTGACATAATACAATGGGTTTAATATTGTTTTAATTTTATAACCCTGCCTTAGTAAATCAGAGAAAAGCTTATAGTCTTGAGCATAATAAAAACTCTCATCGTAACATCCTAAATCCAGTAGAATTTTTTTCTTAATAAAGAGAGTTCCATGAACAAAGTTATTTTTTTTACGAATCATTATTTTTTTTGGTACTAAATAGGAAAACCTTGGTTTTATTTTATTTTCTCCTATTACAAAAGCTCTAGAGGTAATAATTTCATTACCCTTTTTATATAGTTCAATTTGTTTTGAAATCCTATTTATATCACTAAAGTCATCTGCATCTTGTCTTGCTACGACACTTCCTGTTGAAATATCAATTAATTTATTTAAAGATTTGGTTAAACCTATTGATTCTTTGTTACTAATAATTTTTACCCTATTATCTAAATTTGAATACTCACAACAGATTTGATGAGAATTGTCTGTTGATCCATCATCACAAATTAAAAATTCTAAATTTTTGTAGCTTTGGTTGAGTATTGATTCTATGGATTCTTTTAAATACTGTCCTCCATCTTTAACGCTCATTAATACCGAGACTTTAATATTCATTACATTTTGATACTATATACTTTAAGAATAAATATGAAAATTTTATATATATTTACATTTGATTATAGTTTTAAAATTTGGAAAGAAACAGGGATATTAGATAGAGAAATAGAATATTTCAATAGATTAGGGAATGAAAATATTGAACTAACTATTTTTACTTTTGGAGATGAGTCGGATGAAGATTTGCTTAAGGAATGTAATTTCAATGTTTATCCAATCTACAAATACATAAAGAGGCCTCGTTACAAAATTTTTAGAATTTTAAAATCATTCGCGTTTCCATTTTTTATTAAAAAAAATATTGATTTTGATTTAGTGAAACAAAATCAACTTCAGGGATCTTGGATTTCAATAATTTTAAAAATTATTACAGGAAAAAAGTTAATAATTAGGACAGGTTACGATGTTTTTTTATTCAGTATCAAAGAAAAAAAATCATACTATAAAAGATTGTTATTCTATTTATTAACTCAGTTATCAATCTCATTTTCAAATATTTATACAGTTACAAGTATTAGTGATAAAAAATTTTTGGAAAATTATTTTTTAGTAAGAAAAAACACTATTCAAGTAAGAACGAATTGGGTTCAATACGCCAACAAAAAAACTGAATTAAATGTTAGAAATCAAGATTGCGTGTTATCAGTTGGAAGATTGGAAAAGCAAAAAAATTATTTAAAGTTAATTGATTTACTCAAGGGTAGTTCAAAGAAATTATTAATTTATGGGGAGGGTTCTGAAAAAAAATTAATTTTAGAATATGCAAAAAAAGAAGGTGTTGAGATTGAAATAAGAGATCCTGTTCAAAATACGGAATTAATCAATCTCATGTGTAAATACAAATTCTATATTACAACATCTCTTTTTGAGGGAAATCCTAAATCTATTCTTGAAGCAATGGGAGCTGGTTGTATTGTTATTGCACCTAAAAATGAGAATAACGTCGAAATTATAAAAAATGAATTTAATGGTTTTTTATACGATTTAGAAAGTATGAACAATTTTGATTCTATTTTTACTCAACATATTGAGCAACTTAATATGATATCTAGTAATGCTCGCGAAACAATAGAGAATAGCTATTCATTAAATAACTTTGTATTAAAAGAAATAAAAGAGATTAAAGAAATATCTATATGAAGAATTTAGTAAACGGTTCAAACTTTGCAAGATACTCAGATTTTGTATTTTCCGAGATAGTCTCAAAGGAAGAATTTGATTCTTTAAAAGAAAAAAATAATAACCTGATAATTGTTAGGGAGTACAATTATTTAAAATTAAATGCAATTTGGTATATAAATCCAATTATTGAGTTAGAAGATAATGATGTTATATTCTCACATACCGAAGTAGTAGATATTTTATTTAAATTACTAAAAAAATTTTCAGAATTCAAAAACTTAAAATTAATTACTCACCAATCGGACAGAACTGTTGATCAGAAACTATTTAATAAAAAGCCAAAAAATATATCAAGCTGGTACTCTCCGAATATTAATTTCAAAGCAGATGAATTATTTTCCATACCAATCGGAGTTAATAATTTTTATAACGAAAATTTTTTTAACAAAAAAATCCAGAATAATTTTTTTCTAAATAAAAGAAACGAAGAAAAAAATGAGGTCGTTTATGTGAATTTTACTTTAGATACTAATCCTAAGCACAGAAAAAAAGCATTAGAATTTGCAAAACTACTTCCTGAACAAAATAAGTTTATAGATTTAAACAAAGATTCCATCAAATATTTTGAAAATATTTCAAAAAGTAAATTTACGCTTGCACCATGGGGAAATGGAATAGATACGCACAGATTTTGGGAAGCCATATATCTAGGTTCAATTCCAATAACACTAAAGCATACACATTATGAAAAATTCTCAAAACTTCCCGCTATATTTTTAAATAATTATTCAGAACTAACTATAGATAATTTGGAAAAACAGAGTCAAAATTTTAAACCAAGTGAAATTCAAATATTAGATATTAATTATTGGTTCAAAATGATTAAATCAGAGAATATTGAAAAAACAAATTTTAAAATAATAAATTTTGTAAATTCTCTAAATTTGAAAATTAGATATTTTAAGTTAAAGATAAAAATTAAAAGTCAGAAGAAAATAATTATTTATTACATAAAAAAATATTTGAATCTTAAAAATTATTATAGAATTTTTGTTAATTAGTTTTTCTTAAATTTAAATTATTAAAAAAAAGACTCCTAAAAATTGATGCCATCATTAACAAAAATAAAAATAAATTTAAAAATGGAATTCTCAAGTTTTTTAGCTTGAAAGGATGTGAATACCCTAATTCTTGATAGTGATAGCATTCATCAAAACCTTTTACTAATTTCGTATCAAAATTGTCATCATTAATTAAGTAAATTTGCTTAAATGCACCATCTTCATAAAAAATAATTTTTCCATCTTCTTTGATCTCTTTTTTTGTGTAATTATCTTTTAATTTAGGCTCTGAACATTCATCAGATGGTGGATTGCAATTTACACTAAAAAGGCCAAAGTCAATGAAGTCTCCTATATTACAGGCTGGAGTGTGTTGTAAAACAAAACTTTTTTGCTCAACAAACTTTTGATTTTTAAATATTTCAGTGTTTATTCCCATTGAAAATATACTGAAAATAATTAAAAACAGTATGCCTAAAAATTTGAATGTCTTCCTTTTGTTTAAAGTAATATTTTTAAATAAATAAATAAATGTGATAAACAACAAAAATGAAAAATATATAGTTTTAAATGTATCGCCTTTTTCTGGGTCAAAATTATTAAATGGTATACCTAGTGAGTTTATTAATAATACGAAAATTCCAATAAAGGGTGCTGCATAAAATACTCTTTCTATTTCATTTTTACTTTTAATCATGAAAATAATCAACGTTGTGTAAAAAAATATTGAAAGAATAAAAGCTAAATAATACTCAGCATAATTAAACAGACCATTCAATATCCAATTCTCGAATAAACTGTACTCTTTAATCATCGGAAAATGATCGATGTTCCACGAAACTCCAAAAAAGTCGTTAAAAGTATCAACAAATATAGTAGAGAAAAAGTTAACATTTTCTGGATCAAAATTAGGCTTTCTAATAAACTTATAAAAACTAAAATTTGTAAAAAAGTCTACAGTAACAGTATTTTGATACACTTCGGAATCTATTCTTTTTTGTGTATTACTAAACAAATTAGTACCGTTAAACCTTTGGTTTTCATACAGCAAAGGCACTGAAATAATTATTAAATAAAATAATGCTTTAAATGTATGAATTAATGGTATTTTTTTTAAATCTTTTACAACAACTAGAAAAATTAGAATACTCAACATAGTGAAAATATTCCCCTTTAAGAAGGCTGAACCAACAAATATAATTATTGAAATAATTAAGTTTTCAAATTTTTTTTCTTTCAAATATTTTAATATATTAAAAAATAGCCAAGGAATAAATGCTATTGCAAATATCTCAGGTTTGTAATGAAACCTAGCTTGCATTATAAAAGGAAGGAAAATAGATAATAAGATAAATAATTTTCGATCAGTTGATTTTACACTATAAAACTTTAATAATTTATTTGTACCTAATAAGCCAATAAGAAATAACAAATTGTTTACAAGATGAATGGCATTAGAAACGTATATTTCTACATTTGGTCCGTTTATAGAGCTTTCAGATAAAACTAAAACCAAGGCAATTAAAAAATGGTAAATGAGGCCTTGTTCTAAATTTGACTGTTCATTTATTTTAAAAAATGTTTCAATGTATGAAAAATAATATTCGTAATCAGGACTATTGATTAATTCAAAAAATAATAAATTATAAAAACTTGTGTAAACAAAACTAACAACAATCAGTAATGATAATATTTGATCTAAATTGATTTTTTTAATATTTTGAAGCATTTAATTTAACAATTGAGTTTAAGAAGTTAAGAAATAGTTTATATCCATCTCTAAATCTACTAATTTGAGGAGAACCATATGTTCTACTTCGATAATGAATAGGATAGTCAACAATTCTTTCTCCAATACTTGAAGCAGCAAAAATAAAATTGAAATCACCAAATGGGTCTTTATAAAACGTGTTCTTATCCCACAAAAGAATAGTTTCAATTAGTTCTTTTTTAAATACTTTTGTACCACATAAGGTATCAGTGATATTTTCTTTTATAACAAAAGATACAAATTTTTGAAATATTCTATTACCAAAATTATTTAAGAGCCTCATAGCTCCTTTCTCCATAGAGTAGATTAATCTTGTTCCATTTACAAAATCTCCTAAATCTTTCTCAATTATTTCAAAAAAATTGTTAAGTTCTTCTGGATCAACTGATATGTCTGAATCTAAAATTGCAACTAATTCATTCTCAACATAAGGTAATGCTTCATTAACAGCGTTCTTTTTTCCATCAGAATTTTGCTCTAAAACCAAAAATTTAAATTCTTTGTTATTTTTTGATATTTCTTGTGCCTTTTCAAAAGTTTTGTCTTTTGACTTTGCAATTATAAAAATAATTTGGGTGTCCGAATCTAAATTAATTCTATTTATTAACTCATCTAAATTTCCTTCCTCATTTTTTGCAGGAATTAAAAGTGTTTTTGAGGCTGTTTTTTTATTATTACTATTATTTTTTACAAATACATAGTAGGATTTCAAACCTAGATTAAATCGGAAAAATAGTATTTCTAAGATAATATTTATAGCAGTCCCAATATAAAATAATTTAAAAGGAAATATCTGCCTGGTGTAATTCTTTGTTAATGTGTATCCAAATCCCTTGAAAGTATTTTCAATTGTTTTTTTTGTAATATAGTTTTTTGGCCTTCTTGATTTGATAATTTTTAAGGTTGCTAAAACTACAACAAATATATTCCACTTAGAATTTATTGATGAAATTATTACTTTATTATTTTCGGACAATAATTGTTCATATTTAGGGAAAGTTTTAACAAAATCTTGACTATTTTCAATAAAATTTGTCAAAATTAATTGATCATAGATTTCTGTTTTATCTAATTTTTCTATCAGATCTTCACCCTCTTTAACAAAAAATGTTGTATTTTTACTAAATAAATGTCTGGATTGATCATTGCCATTTATAATGTGTAAAGTTTTAAATTGAGTGTTGTAAAATTTGATTAATTCATTACTGTGGTTTTTATAAAAATTGTTTGAACTTAACTTAAGCATGTTTCTTTATTATATATTGAGTAATCTAATTAATTTAAAATTATAATTATATAGTGATTAACTTTTTACTCATTGGAGACAAAAATTACAATTTACAACTTGTAAATTCTATAAATTCTCTTGCAAATAATTTTGATTTAAAAGTTAAAGATTCAACTATTTATATAATTCACAAAAATCCTTCATCTTTTAAAAAATATCTAAAATATTTAAAATTTAATAAAATTGAGATAATTAAGTTTAAAAATGAATTTAAAGTTTTAAATAATGTCAAAAATTCACATTTATCTGAAGTAACTTACTACAGACTATATATTGATAAATTAATCAATCTAAAAAAGGGTTTTTTGATTTATTTCGACGCTGATTTATATTTTCTAAACAACTCAACAAAATATATCGAGGAGTCTATTGTTGAACTACAAAAAACTAATAAAACTATCGCGGCAGTGGAAGAAAAAATTATAACAAGCCAAAATATTGAATATTTTAATAAATTAGGTTTTAGGAACGAAGCATACTTTAATGCAGGCTTTATTATTTTTAATTTAGCTAAGTGCGTTGAAGAAAACTTTTTTGAGAAATTAAGACAAATGCTTTCAGAAGTAAATTTTGAACTTAAATACTGGGATCAAGATATTCTAAACTCAGTGGTAAACGGTAGATTTCTATCTTTAGAAAATAAAATAAATTATGGTATTGATTTAAATGTTGATAACTTTTTACCCGATGATGTTCTAGCAATACACTATAAGGGCAAAAATAAACCATGGAGTATAAAATATGCTTTTAACCTTGATTCGAAATTATATCAAAATTTACATCAATCAAACTTTTTTACGTATCATATAACTGATCTTCGGTCTAATATTTTCAAATTTTTGAAACTTAATATACCAATTAAAACAAAAATTAAAATTTTAAAAATTCAACTTTTAAAATGGGTATGAAATACTATTGAAAGTCACATGAAAAAAATATTAATTTTTGGCTCTGGCGGCCTAGTGGGGTCATCAGTTAAGCTTGTTTTTGAGTCTGATAAGGATAATTACGAAGTAATTTCACCACTAAGAAATCAGGTCGATTTATTTTCAGCTAAAGAAACATCAGATTATATTAATGAATTAAATCCTGACTGGATAATAAACTGTGCAGCTAAAGTTGGGGGAATATTAGCTAACAATACCTATAGAACTGAATTTTTAATAGAAAATTTAAAAATTAATTTAAACATTCTTGAGGGGTGTATTGGAAATAACAATATCAATATTATTAATTTAGGAAGCAGCTGTATATATCCATTAAATGCTGAGAACCCAATTAAAGAGTCTAGTTTCATGACAGGTGAACTAGAACCGACTAACTCCCCATACGCTTTAGCAAAAATTACTGCAATTGAGCTAGGTAGAGAAATTAAACACCAGTATGGAAACAAGGTTATCAACCTTATGCCAACAAATCTTTACGGTCCAAGAGATAGCTTTACTGAAAAAGACAGCCATGTAATACCGGGCTTAATTTATAGATTAAACAAAAATATTAACAGTAAAGAATTTGAAATATGGGGATCAGGCAAACCTTTGCGGGAATTTCTTTACGTATTGGACCTCGCAGAATGTATAAAATATATAATTGAATCAAAACTAGATGAAGACTTAATCAATGTAGGTAGTGGCGAAGAGATATCTATAAAAGATCTTGCAATGTTAATCTCAGAAATTCTTAATTACAAAGGAGATTTAGTATTCAATACAGAAATGCCAGATGGAAATCCAAGAAAGCTTCTGGATTCTTCTTTACTTAAAAGTTATGGATGGTTTCCAAGTACAAATCTTGAAAAGGGCTTGAAAGAAACGATCAAATGGTACTTAGCTACTCAATAATTATTCTTCTCTCTTTTTCAAAGATATCTAGCTTAATTCTCATATCATAAAAATCAAATAATTCAGGTTCGTGTGTGCTATTTATAATTGTTGTATTATTTAGGGTTTTAATCTTTTGAATTATCTTGAACTTAGATTCGACATCTAAATTAGATGTTGATTCATCAAGAATTAAGAGGTCTGGATCAGAAGCAAAGACCCTTAAAAAAGAAATTTTTTGCATTTGACCAGATGATAGATTCTTATTACTTATTTTCATATCTAGATTTACATCAACCTGATCTTCAAACAAATTTATCTCTTTAACTAAGCTAACCAATTTATCATCATTTATTTTTTGATTATTACCAAAGAGCAAATTTTCTTTAAGTGAGCCTTCAATAATTAAAGGATTTGGACCAACATAACCTGTTCTAAGTGATCTATTAACTATTTTTCCTTTTTCTGGAATTAACACTCCAACAAACAACGCTAATAAAGTACTTTTCCCTGAGCCATTAGGACCAGAAACAATATAATGCAACCCTTTTTGAATACTGAAAGTTAGATTTTTAAAAGTCCAATCATCATTATTAAAGTATTTAAAATCTATTTCATTTATATCAATCATATTTTTATTATCTTCTAAAGTGTTAACAAAATTCATGCTGTTAATCTTTTGCTTATTAATATCAATTTTTTCAAGTTCTTCTATGTGGACATAAGAATTAACAATTCTACTAAAGGTATTTGCTAAGCTAGAAATAGACTGGAATAACCTCAGGATAATTCCCAAAAAATCAATTGTTATAAAATTTAATACTCTTTGACTTAATACAATGATAGAAAAAATTAAAAATACCAAGAAACTTGGCAATACTGATGTAAGGCTTCCATATATTTCATTTTTGTATAAATGAATTCTTCTTTCAGATAAGCTTTTTTTAATTTTATTTATCTCATCATCACCTTTGTCATGTAATTTTATTAAAAATAGATTTTCAATAATATTCTGAATGAAATTATTTGCCTCTTTAGATGCAGTATAGGATTCATGCATTGATTTTCGAGCAAGATTAAAAAGTGATTTAATTGGAAAAAAGAGCAAAAGAAGAATCAGAATCATATATCCCAAAAAAATTGGATTAATAACTAATAAGTAAGTTGCGTATGCAAGTGATTGGGTCATTATTACTAAAAAATTAACAAAAGATGAATAAAAAAACGAAATGTGTTGTGATAAAACATTTACAAAAAATAGTGAATCTGACATTGAAAAATTATTTTTCTCAAAAACTTCATTCACTAAATGATTTTTTATATCATTATCGACTATAAGTTCTATTTTTTTTGTATAAACCTTTTGCAATAGTAACGAAGCAAATCTTAAAACTACAATAAAGGCTAAAAGTAGTTTATTTGAATTATAAAAAGTTAGATAGTCCAGTATTAATTGATTTTGTGAAATATTATCTGAAAAAATATAAGCAATTGAAAGAATAATAAGAATGTCTAGTAGTGCAGATAAATTCGCCAGGAACACAACCATGAAAGTTGCAGCCTTTTTATTAATTGTCTTTGAAATTTTTGAAACATAGAGTATTTTGGAAAATATTTCTTTGTAGCTTTTTACCATATTTTTACAATACTCTTTAAATATATCTATATAAATGATTTTTAAAATTGAATAAGTATTTATTTAATTTTTATGAATATGTTTTCTAAAATTAAATATATGAAAATTTTTATACCAAAAATTAATGAATCTTGGATTGTAGATAGATTTAGGAGTGAGTGGTATGAAAATAATAGAAACACAACTACAAAAAGTATTCACAATGCAGATGTCATCTGGATTATGGCGCCTTGGATGTGGAAAAAAATTCCTAAATTTTTTCTGAAAAGAAAAAAGGTCTTGTGCACCTACCACCATTTTGTTGACTCTAAATTCAGTAAATCAGATTTTTACGACTTAGATCAATATGTCAATAGTTATCATGCTATTTCAAAGAATACTGAAATAAAATTAAAAGAATTGACTGATAAAAATATATTTACACAGCCTTTTTGGGTCAATCAAAAAATATGGTTTCCTATAGAAAATAAGGAAGCCATAAGAAAAGATTTTAACTTTAGCAAAGATGATTATCTTGTTGGCAGTTTTCAAAGAGATACTGAGTCAGCCGATTTTAAATCACCTAAATTAGAAAAAGGTCCTGATATATTTTTTAAGATTGTAAGTGAAATTAATAAAGATAAAAAAAATTTACTTGTTGTTCTCACTGGTAAAAACAGGCAATACTTAATTGAAAAGTTTACACAGCATCATATTAGATATAAGTATTTTGAAATGATTGATCAAAAGAAAATGAATCAACTATATAATATTCTAAATTTATATATTGTGTCTTCAAGAGTTGAGGGCGGACCTCAGTCAATTCTAGAATGTAGTGCGGTAAATACACCTATTATCTCAACTGATGTGGGGGTTGCTAATATAATTCTTCATACTGACTCTATATATTCTGATGACTATAAATTAGCAAAGCCAAATATACAGTATGCAAATAAATCTGTTCAAAAGTATTTTTTACCTGAAGGTTTACAAGAATACAGATTATTGTTTGAAAACTTAAAATAATTACTTTTCATAAACATATAGATCGCCATGTTGACTTATTTTTACGGTATCTTCTGTAATGAAAACTTTTGTACTCACTATAAAATCTACTTTTTCATTTAGTGGGAATGTTTGTTTTTCTTCTTCCCAGTTTTCTACAATTAAAAAATCATTATAATAATCTATGTTCTTACCGGGAAAATAATAGTCTGGATCCCAGTAAACCTTTTTGAAGCTAAATTCGTTTTTTGAGTATTGGTTATCAATATAGCTTATAGCCTTGTCTAAACTTAAATCTTTTGTTTCATCTATTTCGAAATAAGAATTTACAGCTTTATCATTGTGTAAAAATAAACCGCCAACACTAATTACAAGGATGGTTAAACCAAAAAAAATATTTAATAATTTCATGTTTTCTAATCTAAATAAATAAATCAACATAAATAAAAATGGAATATATAAGTAATAATTCCATGTTCTCTGAACGTTAAAGGTAATAAAAACAATCATTGATATTGAAGCTAGTAAAAAATAACTGTTTACTAAATTTGAATTTTTATAAAAATTATCAATTAATAAAATTAATACAATTACAAATAAAATTGTAAAAAAAATGTTTGAAACACTGTGTTCTATAGATAGTTGGTTTATCCAAGATTTGTAATTATTAAAGTTTATTAAAAAAAATTGTTCTTGGTCATAGGATGAAGAACCAGAAATTGCTGAAAAAACACGGTTATAAATTCTTGGTAGGGGCAAAAAAAGTGCAGGTTGGGCAATTAATACGCCAAAAAATGTCATAAAGACTAGTTCAATTGCTTTTTTAATTGTTTTGACTTTCCTCAGTGGAAGTATTAAATATAAACCCAGTATGAAACCTGGTAACAATGTAATTACTTTGGTTCCTATCGAAAGCCCTATAAAAATAAAAGATTTTCTGTAATTCTCATTTATAAATGCATATTTTATTCCAATGATAAAAAATAAAATTGCTAAAGAGTCAGGTTTAGGATTTTGTAAAATGTAATATGCACCCGGCAATCCTAGCGATAACAAAATAAACAATACTCTTAATTCTTTTCTAAGAAAATGCTTAGAAATAAAAAATAGTGAATAGATAAGTATAAATAACTGAATTAATCTTGCTAAAATAATTGTCGTTTCAAAGTTATAAAAAATAAATGGTCCTGCAAGTACTATAAATAAATTGTTATAAATCCTACCGTAATCTAGAGTTCCCCCAAGAATCATTTCTGAGGCAATGGTTAATAAAGATTTTAAAAATACTGGTGTTATTTCAGAAAATCTACCAAAGATATCAATTTGATAATAAACATTAATTATAGGATTTATAACTACTAGCCTTTCATCAACATGCAAATGTCGGTACTGAACCTGATTAAAGAAACTTAATATATTTTGGAATATAAAATATAAAAGAAGAAATATAGATATAAAATTTAAAATCTTAATAAAATTTAATTTTTTATTATTTAACATTTAGATAATAATATTTCATCAACTCAAAGACTAATATATCTTTTGATGGTATTAAATAATTATTTGAAATTCTTTAGAATTCATATTGTAAAAATTCTTTTTTTCACACTTTTATTAAATATATTAGTAAAAATTATAACCTCAGGGTTCAGTGAATATGATTTCCTTGTTGTAAATTTTGAAAAAATATTTTCGTTAATACTCACATGCTTTTTTTACTGGAGCTTATCTTCAGTTTTAAATAAATCACTCAAAATAAACTCTCGTGCAATTTCTCTTATATTTTTCTTCTCAAGTTATTTTTTAATTGATAATGTAATAATTATATTTTTTAAATACTTAAATAATACATTTACATTTTTTTTTACAACTATTGCTTGGTTGTGTTTTTTTCTATTTAAAGTTAGAGAGACAAAAATTATTTTGAATTTTACAGTTTCATTGTTTTTCATGAAGCTTTACAATTTTTTTGCTTATAAAGCTATTTCAAAAAATGTAAATTATTCGGACTTAAACGGTGATTTCATGTTTCAGTGGTATCCTACAGCTAAAAAAATTTATGAACTTGGCTATTATCACGCTATAACAAATAACATAATTGAAAACCAAGGTCTGTTATCAAGTTACTTTCAGGCACTTTTAAATAGGATCAACTTTACCACCAAAGACTTTGAATTTATTCAAATAAACAGTTTCATGTTGTGTTTCTTTGTAGTGTTGATTTTTATAGACTTAAAAATCAATATTCATAATAAGTTTTATATAGTTGGAATTTTCCTCCTATTTGTATTAAATAATGAGTGGATTTTCTATTTATTTTTTAATTCCTTAATGATTGAAGGTGTTGTTATGTTTTTTATGTCAGCATGTTTACTAAATTTGAAAGATTTTTCAGAAGGAAAAAAAATTATAAATATTTACTATTTTATTTGTTTAGGTCTTTTGGTGCTGACAAAACAATTTGTATCAATAATTTCAGTTATTACAATTGCGTATCTCATAATTTCAAACGTTAAAAAAAATAAATTTATTTTGTTATCTTTAATTCCTTTATTGATTGATTACACAATTAAAAAAATATATAACTTAAATATATCATTTGTCACTTATGATGATAACTTGAACTATTTACAAACATTTTATGATGTAGTGTTGTTTCAAAATTTAAATATACAAAATATTTATTCCATACTTAATGAATTAATTATTGATAGACCACTTGTTTTTGTGTTAGTTTTATTTTTAATTTTAAATTTTTTAAGCTTATTAATGCATAAAAATTTTTCTATAAAAGTAAATTATATTTTTTATATATGTTTGTTGAACTTTCTATTTGTAATAATTTTATATACAACCTACTGGAAAAACGTAGAGACAGCTTCGTCTTATAGATACTTGATTAGTTTTTTCAATCTTTACCTAATTTCAATTGTTTTAAATTCTGAAGACAACAATTACTATGCTTTAAAATAGTCAAATTTTGTATCTAAAATAAAAATACGTAATGAAATTAAGATTTGTTGAGCTCAAAAATAATAAAACTATATACTTTCTATTCTTGTTTTTAATATTTTTATTGTTTATAAAGATTGATTATAGAATATCTGAACCAAATTCAGCAGGTACAGATGATGATGTAAGTTATTATTTCCACTCAAAAACCATAGCTCAAGATTTTGATTTAGATTATTCTAATCAGATTGATCAGGGTATTAATACTCACTACTTAAATGAAGAATTAGGAACATATGTCCCTAGGCATCCGTTCGGGTCAGGTTTGTTCGCATCACCCTTTTTAGCATTTGGTTTAATAATAGAAAACTTATTTAATTTAAAAAATTTTTCATATTTTAT
>MDTA01084178.1_pt1 | contig 29552 bp, 28 predicted proteins | sample 811151 | NCBI WGS metagenome assembly MDTA01 (sample SAMN05326648, study PRJNA326480) | marine metagenome | isolation source: seawater | place: Indian Ocean: South | collected 2010 | reverse complement strand
TGCAAGCGCATAATAAATGTAGCTAAAAAGGGGATGCCCAGTTTAGCTGGGCTTTTTTTTTGGATGAATATAAAACTTGAGAATATAAAGAAATTAGACATTACTAAACCGCTTAAACTTGACTGCGGAAAAACTATAAATGATTTTCCTCTCGCTTACGAGACATACGGGAAATTGAATGAAAAGAAAGACAACGCAATACTTGTTTTTCATGCATTAACAGGAGATCAGTTCGTAGCTGGCACTAATCCTATTACCAATAAAGAAGGTTGGTGGGTAACTGCAGTAGGGCCTGGTAAAGCGATAGATACAAACAAATATTTTGTAATCTGTGCAAATGTGATCGGTGGTTGTATGGGATCGTTAGGACCTAGAAATATAAATCCTGAAAAGAAGAAACCCTACGGTTTAGATTTTCCAGTAATAACAATTAAAGATATGGTGAGAGCTCAAGAATCTTTACTTGATCATCTAGGTATAAGAAAACTTTTATGTGCAACTGGTGGTTCAATGGGTGGAATGCAGCTATTACAATTCTGTGCAACGTTTCCGGACAAAACTTTTTCAGCAATACCAATAGCTTGTAGTTCGAGCCATAGTGCTCAAAATATTGCTTTAAACGAATTAGCGCGCCAAGCAATTATGGCTGATCCTGTATGGGATAATGGACAATATGTTCTAAAAGATGTTCAGCCTAAAAATGGATTAGCTGTAGCAAGAATGGTTGGTCACATTAGCTATTTATCAGAAAAGGGTATGCAAGAAAAATTTGGAAGAAAATTACAAGAGAAAGCAGATTATGAATTTAGTTTTGATGCTGATTTTCAAGTTGAGAGCTACTTAAGACATCAAGGCTACGCCTTTGTAGAGAGATTTGATGCTAACTCAGTTTTATATATTACTAGAGCAATGGACTACTTTGATCTCTCAAAACAATTTAAAGGAGGTTTAGTTGAGGCTTTTAAAAATCAAAAAACAAAATTTTTAATAATTTCTTTTTCCTCTGATTGGCTTTACACTACAAAAGAAAATAAAGATATTGTCATAGCATTAAATGCGTCGGGAGCAGATGTATCTTATTCTGAAATAATTACAGACAAGGGGCATGACTCTTTTTTACTTGATGAGCCAGAATTTTTGAAAACATTAAAAGGTTTTATAGACTCAATGTATGAAAAATTTAAAAATGAAAAAAGAATTTAAAGTAATAACAGAATTATTACCTAATAACACTAGAGTACTTGATGTAGGTTGTGGTGATGGATCTTTGATGGATCTTCTTAAAGAAGAAAAAAAAATTGAAGTTCGTGGACTAGAACTGAGTCAAGAAAATGTTCAAGAATGTATTCACAAAGGGCTTCCTGTTATACAAGGTAATGCGGAAACTGAATTACATCAATTTCCAGATAAATCGTTTGACTATGTGATTCTAAGTCAAACTCTACAAGCTTTTTATGAACCTGAAAAAGTTCTTAAAAATCTTTTAAGAATTGGAAAATCTGTTGTAATTTCAATTCCTAATTTTGGATATTGGAAAGTAAGGGCTAAACTTTTATTTTTTGGAAAGATGCCAGTCACAAAAACGTTGCCAAACACCTGGTACAATACTCCTAATTTACACATGTGTACAATAAAAGATTTTTTTAATTTTTGTGATGAAAAAGATATAAATATTAAAAAGGTTATAGGAGTTAATGAAAATAAAACTTCAATGATTAAAAAAAGTAATCTAGAAATTAAAAACCTCTTTTCAAAAGTTGGTATTTTTTTAGTAGGTTAAAATGATAGTAGATATAATTCCATGTTTAAGTGATAATTATAGTTATTTAATTTACGAAAAAAAGTCTAATACCGTTTCCATTGTTGATCCTTCAGAGTTTAAAACATGTGACGAAGCGCTCAAGAAGTATAAAAAGTTAGATTTTATTCTAAATACCCATCATCACACTGATCATATTGATGGAAATTTAGAATTAAAGAAAAAATATAACTCAAAAGTTTTAGGATTTGAATTGGATAAACAAAGAATCCCAGGAATAGATATATTGCTTAAAGAAAACTCAAAACATAAAATTGGAAATTTAGAATTTGAAATAATTTTTGTACCTGGTCATACTAAAGGGCATATTGCTTTCCACTTTTATAAAGAAAAAGTAGTTTTTACAGGAGATACCCTATTTTCATTGGGGTGTGGAAGAGTATTTGAAGGTTCTCATAAAGAAATGTTTGAGTCCTTAAATAAGATTAAATCTCTTCATCCAGATACCAAAGTATACTGTGGGCATGAATATACAAAATCAAATTTAAATTTTTGTTTAACTTATGACAAAAATAATTTTACTTTAAAAGAGAAGGCTATTGACATTGAGAGAAAATTAGAAAAAAAAATACCAACTATTCCTACTACTATAGGTGAAGAAATGAGGACAAACATCTTTCTGAGATGTGACGATCTGGGTATTCGACAAGCATTAAACCTCAAAGAAACGTCTGATGACAAAGTCTTTTCAAAATTACGAGATTTAAAGGACTCTTTTTAATCTCAATAATCTTGACTTAGTAGAGCTTAAGGCTATATTGCGTGAAAACAAAAAAAAGAGTAATTATGTCATTTGCTATAATAGAAACGGGTGGAAAGCAGTACAAAGTAACAGCAAGTAAAATTTTAGAAATTGAAAAGCTTGATGCTAAAGTTGGTGAAACTATAAAATTTAAGAATGTTTTACTCTTAAATGATAATAATAATATTGAAATTGGAAACCCAAGTGTTGAAGGTGCAACTGTCGAAGCCAAATTATTAGATAATGTCAAAGATCGAACGGTGTTAATTTTTCACAAAAGGAGAAGAAAACATTCGAGAAAAAAGAACGGACATAGACAACGTCATTCAAAGATCCAAATATTAAAAATTTTAGCAAAAGGTGGAAAAGTTATAGATGAGGCTAAAATAGTCGAAAAAAAGAAGACTGTTAAAGAGCCAAAAAAAGTTGTAAAAAAAGAGACGAAAAAGTAGGAAATTAAATGGCAACAAAAAAAGCAGGCGGATCATCTAAAAACGGCCGAGATAGTAAAGGTAGACGTCTTGGTGTTAAAAGATACGGTGATCAGTTAGTTATTCCTGGAAATATTATAGTAAGACAAAGAGGAACTAAAATCCACCCTGGCGACAATGTTGGTATGGGTAAAGATCACTCTATTTTTTCTTTAATTAAAGGAAAAGTTAAATTTAAAAAATCTAAATTAAACAGAACTTTTGTTTCTGTAATCCCCAATTAAATCTATATAAATACCACAGGTTATTTATATTATATCAATAATGAAATTTTTAGATCAGGCTAAAATATATATTAGAGCAGGAAACGGTGGATCAGGTTCAGCAAGTTTTCGTAGGGAAAAATTTATAGAATTTGGGGGCCCAGATGGGGGAGATGGAGGCGATGGCGGTTCTATAATTATTCAATCAGACAGAAATCTTAATACTCTTATTGACTTTAGATATTCTCAACACTTTAAAGCTCAACATGGAAGACCAGGGAGCAAAAGAAACAGAACTGGTGCTAATGGGAAAGATTTAGTTTTAAAAGTTCCAGTTGGAACACAAATTTATGAAGAGGATAACAATACTCTAATCTATGACTTTACAAAAAATAAAGAAAAATTTCTTGTTGCATATGGAGGAAAAGGAGGATTAGGTAACGTAAGATTCAAAAGTTCGACTAATAGAGCACCCAAAAAAAAGACAGTTGGTAAAGTTGGAGAAGAGTTTTGGATTTGGCTACAATTAAAAGTTATTGCCGATATAGGAATTATTGGAAAACCTAATGCGGGTAAATCTAGTTTGCTTGCAGCTTTGACTAGAGCAAAACCGAAAATCGCGAATTATCCCTTTACAACAATAAATCCAAACTTGGGCGTAACATATTATGATAGGAAAGAAATTACTTTAGCGGATATTCCTGGGCTTGTGGAAGGAGCTCATAAAGGAATTGGGTTAGGGGATAAGTTTTTGAGACATATAGAAAGGTGCAAGGTTTTATTACATTTAATAGATTTAAATGAAGATAATCTGGTAAAATCTTACAAGGAAATTAGTAAAGAACTCTTATCATATGATAAAAAACTTAGTGAAAAGAAAGAAATAATTTTTTTTAATAAATCTGATTTGTTCAAAAATGAAGAAATTAAAAAAAAATTAGTAGATTTTAAAAAAATGATAAAGAGCAAGTATGAAATAATTTCAGTATTTTCTGACAAGGATTTACAGAAAATTAAAAAAATTCTAATTAAATATGTTAGTTAAAAATTCAAAAAAAATAGTAATAAAGTTAGGGTCTACAACAGTAGTAGATAATAAAGGTAAGTTTAAAAAAAAATGGGTCACATCACTGATAAAAGACATTAAGAATTACGATAAAGACCATAACTTTGTAATAGTTTCTTCTGGTGCAATAGCTTTAGGACAAAAGTATTTAAAACTTAAAAAAAAAAAAATTAAATTAGATATGAGCCAAGCTATAGCAGCTGTAGGTCAAATTCACTTAGCTGGTGAATTTCAAAAACTTTTTGATAAATTTAAACTTAAATCTGGTCAAATTTTAATCAGTCCAGATGATACAGAACAAAGAAGAAGAGCTTTAAATGTCAGAAGCACTTTTGAAAATCTTTTTAAATTAAAAGCTATACCAATTGTAAATGAAAATGATACAACAGCTACCTCTGAAATTAAATATGGAGATAACGATCGATTAGCTGCAAGGGTTGCTCAAATTATTGGAGCTGATACATTAATTATTTTATCAGATGTAGATGGTTTGTATGATAAATCCAAAAAAATAGTAAAGATTGTAAAAAAAATAGATGACAAGATTTATTCATTAGTTGATAAAAGTAAAAATAATTATGGCTCTGGTGGAATTTCAACAAAATTGGATGCAGCAAAAATTTGCATGAATTCAGGCTGTCACATGTTTATTGCTAACGGAAATAAAAATAATCCTCTGAAAAGAATTTTAAAAGACAAAATTTTTACTCATTTTATACCTAAAATCTCTAGTTTAGACGCAAGAAAAAAATGGATAATAGGTTCGTTAAGGTCTTCAGGTAAAATTTATATTGATGATGGTGCCGCTAAAGCATTATTAAATGGAAAAAGTTTATTAGCTGCTGGAATTAAAAGGGTAAAAGGCTACTTTGAAAAAGGAGAAAATGTATTAATAGTTGATCAAAATGATAAACAACTAGCAAGGGGACTTGCATCATTTAACTCATTAGAAATTGATAAAATTAAAGGTAAACAGAGTAAAGAAATAGAAAAGATATTAGGTTATTTAAGTAAATCTGAAATTATTCATAAAGATGATATGGTTAAATTATAAATGAAATATCTAGAAAAAATTGGAAAAAATGCAAGAAAAGCTTTTGAGGAATTAAAAGCTGTTAAGCACGAAAAAATAAAAAAAGCATTAAATGATTATAACAATACAATTTTAAGTAATAAAAAAAGAATAATTTTAGAAAATCAAAAAGATGTTAAAAACGTAAAACGTAAACATCTTGTAGATAGACTTATTCTTAATGAAAGTCGAATAGAAGGTATAAGAAATTCTATAAATGAGATAGCTAAATTTAAAAATCCGATTGGTAGAATTTTAGAACAATGGTCAAGACCCAACAAATTGAATATAAAAAAGGTTTCAACCCCTATTGGCGTTATTGGTGTTATTTATGAAAGCAGACCAAATGTTACTGCTGACGTTGCTGCATTAAGTTTAAAATCAGGGAATTGTTGTATTTTAAGAGGCGGTTCTGAAGCAATTAATTCAAATAAGTTATTAGCTAATCTTTTTAGAGAAATTCTACAAAAGAACAAAATTAATAAAGATTGTGTTCAATTTATAGATAAAAAAGAAAGAGTAATTGTAGACAATTTATTATCAAAAATGAGCAAATATATTGATGTAATAGTTCCAAGAGGGGGAAAAGGTTTAGTAGCTAAAGTACAAAAATTTTCTAACGTGCATGTTATAGGACACTTAGAGGGAATTTGTCATATCTTTTTAGACAGAACTGCTAACTTAAAAATGGCAAAAAAAATAATTATAAATGCAAAAATGAGAAGAACAAGTATATGTGGAGCTGTTGAAACATTATTAATTGAAGAAAAAGCTTTAAAATCGCATGCGATAGATATCATTAATTCACTTAAAAAATCTGGTTGCGAAGTAAGAGTTGATAAAAAAATTAATAAACTTTTTAAAAATAATTTGAAACTTGCAAAAGAAAAAGATTGGAAGACAGAATATTTAGATGCAATTATTTCTGTAAAATCAGTTAAAAATATAAACGATGGAGTAAATCATATTTTAAAATACGGCACTATGCATACTGACAGTATAATTACAAATAACTCTAAAAATGCTAAGATTTTCCTAAATAATGTAAATAGTTCAATCGCTATGCATAATGTGTCAACTCAATTTGCTGATGGAGGAGAATTTGGATTTGGTGGTGAGATTGGGATATCAACAAATAAACTTCCTCCAAGAGGGCCGGTTGGAATAAATCAGCTTACATCTTATAAGTACATTGTTTCTGGAAAAGGTATAATAAGACCATAATTATTAATGGCAAAATATCACACAAAAAGAATTGGTATTTTGGGAGGGAGTTTTGATCCTGCGCACAAGGGTCATCTGACTATTTCAAAAATTGCAATAAAAAAAATGAATTTAAATATAGTTTATTGGATTGTTGCAAAAAAGAACCCTTTTAAAAAAAAACCTTTTTACTCATTAAAACAACGTATAACTAAAGCAAAATATATAGCTAAAAAAGATAAAAGTATAAAAGTTTTATACATCGATGATATTATTAGATCTTCAAGATCAATTAATGTTATCAAATATCTATTAAAAAATAATAATTCTGAAAATCTGTATTTTATAATTGGTTCAGACATTCTATTAGAGCTACACAAATGGAAGAGTTGGAAAAAATTAGTAAAATTAACAAAATTAATAGTTTTTTCTCGTAAAGGATATGATAAAAAGATTAAAGAATCTATTGTGGCTAGACATTTAAATAAAAAAAAAATAACGTTTATAAAAAATAAACCAATTAAAATCTCATCCTCAATGTTGAGAAAAAAAATAATTAAGAATTAATGAGAGTTTTTGAAATAAAAAAAAATATTGAAAAAATACTCGATAGTAACAAAGCTCAAAATATAATTTCTATAAATCTTAAAGACAAATCATATATAGCTGATTATATGATTATAGCTTCAGGAACATCTTCAAGACACCTACAAGCATTATCTGAAATTCTGGTTTCAGAATTAAAGAAAATTGGGTTAGAAAACTGTCGGATTGAAGGAAAAGACAGTAGCGAATGGAAGTTAGTTGATACTCAAGATGTTATTGTCCACATATTTCACCCTGCGAAAAGGAAGTTTTACGATTTAGAAAAAATGTGGTCTGAGAGTATTCCAAAGGAAAAGGCTCTTATATGAGAAATATTTTAATATTAATTTTTTATTTATCTGTTTTTTTTCCAGTTTCAGTTTTTTCAAAAAACGATCTTTATGAAAAAATTGATCTTTTTGGTGAAGTTTTAGAAAATATAAAAAAAGATTATGTAGATGATGTTGATCAAGCGGAAATAATGGACTCTGCGATCAATGGAGTTCTTCAATCGCTAGATCCTTACTCTGCTTATATGAGCCCAGAGTTGTTTAATGAAATGCAAACAGACACAAAAGGTGAATTTGGTGGATTAGGCATAGAAATTGGAATGGAAGCTGGCGTAGTTAAAGTTATTTCTCCAATAGATGACACTCCCGCCGCAAAAGCAGGTATTAAAGCTGGTGATTATATTGTCAAAATTGGAAAAGAACAAGTACAAGGGAAGTCTTTGTTAGAAGCTGTAAAATTAATGAGAGGGCCTGTTGGTACGTCGATTGAGCTTACAGTCAGAAGAAAAAATGTAAAAAAGCCATTAGAATTTAGAATTGTTAGAAAAATAATAGAGGTTCAATCTGTAAGTTCTAAAACAATTGGTGAGAAAAATAACTTAGGTTATATAAGATTAAAGTCATTTAATGAGAATAGTGATAAACAGTTTTTAAAATCTGTTAAAGAATTTGAAAAAATAAAAATAGAAGGATATGTATTTGATCTCAGAAATAATCCTGGTGGTCTTTTAACACAAGCGATTAATATAACTGATTTTTTTTTAGATGATGGTGAAATAGTATCAACGAAAGGAAGAAAAATTTCTGAAACGAGAAAGTTTTTTGCAAGAAAAGGTGATGAGATCCAAGGAAAACCAATTGTAATTTTAATAAATAATGGTTCAGCCTCAGCATCAGAAATATTTGCTGGAGCACTAAAAGACCACAAAAGAGCAATTATTTTAGGCGAAAACTCTTACGGAAAAGGATCTGTGCAGTCTATTATTCCTCTAAGGAATGGCGGTGGTATGCGATTAACTATTTCGAAATATTACCTACCATCAGGGAAGTCGATTTCTGAGGTAGGAGTAACACCAGACATACTAGTAGAAGAACAAGATAACGATTTTATCATTAATACTGAAAAAGATAATCAATTAAATTACGCTATTAAGCTTTTTAGTTCCTAGGTCTATGAATATAAAAATTCTTCCAATGAGATCTGGTGTAGGTGTCATAATTTTAAACAATCAAAATAAAATTTTCGTTGGTAAAAGAAAAGATAATCCTATTGATAAATGGCAAATGCCCCAGGGTGGAGTAAATACTGGTGAAGATCATCTTTCTGCAATGAAGAGGGAGCTTTTAGAGGAGACAAGCATAAAAAATATTGAAATATTAAAAGAGTTAGAAGGTTTTTATGAATATGAGCTACCAAAAAATTTAGTTGGTATTATTTGGAAAGGTAAGTTTAGGGGTCAAAAGCAAAAGTGGTTTATTGCTAAATTTATTGGTAATGAAAAGGAAATTAATTTAAAAACTAAGCATCCTGAATTTATTGAGTGGAAGTGGATTAAACCAAATGACTTACCAGATGTTATTGTAGATTTCAAAAGAGACATGTATCTAAAAATATTAAAAGAAATTAAAAAGTTTATAGGTTAATATTTTTTAATGTTTCTATCTTATGGTAAAGTAAGTATTTTTCTTTATCTGAAACTTCATTGCTTTTAATTTTTTCTTCAGCGTCCATAATCAAGTTATTCAAAAAGTCTTTTGTGATGTTAGATATTTCTTTCACTGTTGAGGTTAGGATTAGAAGATTATTATTATCAAATTCAACTGTGCCTTCTTCAACATAAAACTCTTTATTGTTTTCGCTTAAAATTTTAATTATTCCCGGTCTTAAGAAAGTGATTAAAGAAACATGATCTTTTAATATACCCATCTCTCCTTCATACGATGGAATAATTACTTCTGAGGTACTTGTTTTAATTACAGATTTCTCCGGAGAAATTATTTCAACAGTAAATTTTTCAGACATTATTTGCTATCTTTGGATAATTTATCAGCTTTTTCCACAACTTCCTCTATTCCACCTACCATATAAAAAGCTGCTTCTGGCAAGTGATCGTATTGACCTTTACAAATTGCATCAAAACCTTTTATTGTTGAGTCTAAATCAACTAATTTTCCTGGGGAACCAGTAAATACTTCTGCTACAAAAAAAGGTTGTGACAAAAATCTTTGTATTTTTCTTGCTCTTGCTACAGTTAATTTATCTTCTTCCGAAAGTTCATCCATTCCTAGAATAGCTATAATATCTTGTAGAGATTTATATGCTTGTAAAATTCTTTGAACATCTCTTGCTACTCTATAGTGTTCTTCTCCAACTACTCTTGGATCTAATATTCTAGACGTAGAGTCTAGAGGATCCACGGCTGGATAAATCCCAATTTCAGCAATTTGTCTAGATAATACTGTAGTTGCATCTAAATGCGAAAATGATGTGGCCGGTGCAGGATCTGTAAGATCATCTGCAGGAACGTAAATGGCTTGAACTGATGTTATTGAACCTTTATCGGTGGATGTAATTCTTTCCTGTAAATTACCCATATCGGTTGCCAAAGTTGGTTGATATCCCACTGCAGAGGGAATTCTACCTAATAAAGCTGAAACTTCTGATCCTGCTTGGGTAAATCTAAAAATATTATCTACAAAGAAAAGAACATCTTGACCTTCTTTGTCTCTAAAATACTCCGCAACAGTTAGTCCCGTAAGTGCAACACGGGCTCTTGCGCCGGGGGGCTCATTCATTTGGCCATAAACTAGTGCAGCTTTTGAACCTTTACCTTCGGTCTTAATAACTCCAGACTCAATCATTTCATGGTAAAGATCATTACCTTCTCTGGTTCTTTCTCCAACCCCAGCAAACACAGAAAATCCTCCATGAGCTTTTGCAATATTATTAATTAATTCCATGATAGTTACAGTTTTTCCAACTCCTGCTCCTCCGAATAATCCGATTTTTCCTCCTTTAGCGTAGGGAGCTAAAAGATCAATTACTTTAATTCCTGTCACTAGTTGTTCTGTCTCCGTAGCTTGATCAGTAAACTTTGGTGCAGCTCTATGTATCGGCCATTTTTCTTTAGTCTTTACTTCTCCTTTTTCATCAATAGATTCGCCAACTACATTAATTATCCGTCCTAATGTTTCAGGCCCAACAGGTACGCTAATAGGAGATCCTGTATTAATAACTTCATCACCTCTCTTTAGTCCCTCAGTCGCATCCATTGCTATAGTTCTTACACCGTTTTCTCCTAAATGCTGAGCTACTTCCAAAATTAATTTATTTCCTGAATTATTTGCCTCTAACGCAGTATAAATCTCAGGAAGATCACTCTCAAAGTTCACATCTACTACTGCTCCAATAATTTGTGTTATCTTTCCCTTTTTATTCATAATTATAAACTTTCTGCTCCAGATATAATTTCTATCAATTCTTTTGTTATTGATGCTTGTCTACTTCTATTGTAGTTGATTGTTAATTTTTCAACTAAATCACCTGCGTTTCTTGTAGCGTTATCCATTGCCGTCATTCTAGAACCTTGTTCACTTGCAGCATTTTCTAAAAATGCTTTAAAAATTTGAGTTGATATATTTTTAGGTAATAAATCCTCTAAAATTTCATCCTCGTCAGGTTCAAATTCATATAATAAAGAATTTTGAGTCTTTTCTGATGAAGTATTTTCGGCTGGTATTATTTGTTGTGCTTGTGGAACTTGTGTAATTACGTTTTTAAAATTATTAAAGAATAAAATACACTTATCAAATTCATTAAGGTCAAATAATTTAATTATTTCTCCACCAATTATTTCTGCTTCTGTGTAAGTAATTTGTTTTTTCTCTTTAAAACTAAATTTTTTGATTATATATTTTCCATATTCTCTTTTAATTTGATCTAGACCTTTAGAACCAACTGTAATTATCTTTAAATTTTTTCTTTCATCTAGGATTCTTTTAAAATTTGTTTTTGCTAATTTACAAATATTTGAGTTGAAACCTCCGCATAATCCTCTATCTGCTGTCAGCACTACACATAAATAGGTTTTATCTTTCCCGTTGCCAACAAGAAGCTTTGGAGCATTATCAGGGTCTTTAATGGATTTGGTTAAATTAAGTATTATGTTATGCATTTTTTGACTATAAGGTCGGCCTTTTTCAGCATTTTCTTGTGCTTTTCTTAGTTTAGCAGCAGCTACCATTTTCATAGCTTTTGTGATCTTTTGAGTAGATTTTACACTTTTAATTCTTTTTTTTAGATCATCTAAACTTGGCATTATTTTTTTCCTTTTTTATAATCTTCAATAGTTTGACTTAAGAGTTTTTCTGTATCTTCTTCAAGTTTACCTGATGATTGAATGGACTCTATTATTTCATTTTTATCAGATTTTATTTTTTCAATAATATCTTTCTCAAATTTTTTTATCTTATTTAAATCAACATCATCAAGATAGCCTTTTACACCTGTAAATACTGATATTACTTGCTCTGCCACTGTCATTGGAGAATATTGATCTTGTTTTAAGAGTTCAGTTAATTTAGCGCCTCTATTTAAAAGTTGTTGGGTAGAAGCATCTAAATCAGAGCCGAATTGAGCAAAAGCAGCCATTTCTCTGTATTGTGCTAATTCCAGTTTTATAGATCCAGCAACTTTTTTCATCGCTTTTGTCTGAGCCGCTGAACCAACTCTTGAAACTGATAATCCTACATTCACTGCTGGACGAATACCCTGATTAAACAGTTCCGTTTCCAAAAATATTTGGCCGTCTGTAATTGATATTACGTTAGTTGGTATATATGCTGAAACATCTCCAGCTTGTGTTTCAATAATTGGTAAAGCTGTGAGCGAACCTCCTCCACTCTTTTCATTAAGTTTTGCTGCACGCTCTAATAATCTACTATGCAAATAAAATACGTCCCCAGGATATGCCTCTCTTCCAGGAGGTCTTCTCAATAGTAATGACATCTGTCTGTATGCAACTGCTTGCTTTGATAAATCATCGTAAACAATTAATGCATGCATGCCATTATCTCTAAAGTATTCACCAATTGTACACCCTGTATAAGGAGCCAAAAATTGTAACGGAGCAGAGTCTGATGCTGTTGCAGCTACAATAGTAGTATATTTTAAAGCACCAGCTTCTTCGAGAGTTTTGGTAATCTGAGCTACTGTTGAACGTTTTTGTCCTATGGCCACATAAACACAGTATAATTTTTTTTTCTCATCCGATGATTCATTTATTTTTTTTTGATTTATTATAGCATCAATAGCGACAGCTGTTTTTCCTGTTTGTCTGTCTCCAATAATCAGTTCTCTTTGACCTCTTCCTATAGGTATTAAAGAGTCTATAGATTTCAATCCTGTTTGCATTGGTTCATTCACTGATTGTCTTGGTATAATACCCGGGGCTTTCACCTCCACACGTTTTCTATTTTTAACATTAAGTGAGCCTTTACCGTCAATCGGATTACCTAAACCATCAACAACTCTTCCCAAAAGCTCTTTGCCAACAGGTACATCAACAATCGCATTTGTTCTTTTAATTGTGTCACCTTCCTTAATATTTTTATCATCACCAAAAATAACAACACCTACATTGTCATTCTCTAAATTCAAAGCCATTCCCTTGGAACCATCTTCAAATTCGACCATTTCTCCTGCTTGAACATTATCTAACCCGTATACACGAGCTATACCATCTCCCACTGAAAGTACTTTTCCAATTTCTGAAACTTCAGCTTTCTCTCCAAAATTTTTAATTTGATCTTTTAATAATTTTGTAACTTCTGATGGATTAATTGTCATATTAGTTTTCTAACATAGCCTGTTCGTATTTTTTTAGTTTATTTTTAATTGAAGTATCAATCATGTAGCTTCCTAATTGTAGTTTTAAGCCTCCAATTAATTCTTTGTCCACTTCATAATCAAATTTTAAAATAGCTCCCATAGATTCAGATAATTCTTTATTGATTTTATCAAGTTCAGTTTGTGATAATTCTTTAGATGAAATCAATGAGACTTTTACTTCACCTCTTTTTTTTAAGCATAACTTTAAAAAGCTTTCAAAAATTTTTTTTAAAAAAAAAATTCTTCTCTTTTCTATTAGTAGTAAAAGAAAATTTTTTAAATTTTTTGAAAGTTTTAGTTTTTCAGATATTAAATTTATTACTTTTATCTGCTGATTTATACTTTGAGTAGGATTTTTAATAAAATTCTGAATTTCTGAACTTTCATTTAATATAATTTGAAAATCTTTTATATCATTTTCAACTTTGTCTAGATCATTTGCCTCTTTAGAAACTTGAAATAAAGCGCGTGAATACCTTTCTGAAGTTTCAGTCGAGAAAGATTTGTTTGTGCTCATTTTAATTGTTTGAATTTATTATGAAATAATGAAGTGGTCGTATCACAAGAGTATAACTTGATCAAGTTGCCAATTATGAATTTAGGCGAAATTGATTGGATCGACATCAACCGTAAGTTTTATTTTTGATGAGATTTTAAGCCCATTAAGCACATTTGCTATTTTTTTTTGCATCAAAAATCGGTTGTTGAACCTTATCAATAATCTTGATCTAAAATTTTTTTTTATTTTCAATAGTGGAGAGTCTACCGGCCCTAGTACTTCAATGCCGCTTATGTGTTTTAACTTAGCTTTAATTTCTAAAGCACCTTGCATACTAGAGCTTCTACTTTTTGAGGATATGATAATTGCAATTAGTCTTATAAATGGTGGTAATGTATTTTTTTCTCTTAATGAAAGTTCATTTTTTAAAAGTTCGTCAGATTTATTTTTGATTATTTCATTAAGTGTCAAGTTTTGAGGTGTAAGAGTTTGATAAATTATCAAAGACTCTGAGCTAAATCTTCCAGCTCTTCCGCTTAGTTGGTGATATAATTGAATATTTTTCTCTGTAGTTCTAAGATCGTAACCTCGACCTGAAAAATCAGTATCAACAACAACGATGCAGTTTAATTTTGGAAAATTAAACCCTTTTGAAATCATTTGAGTTCCTATTAGTATATCTATTTTATTTTCATGAATTTTTTTAAATAAATCTTTTGTTTCTTCTTTGGTTTTTAAATAATCGCTCGAAAATATTTTTATTTTTTTGTCTGGAAATATTTCTTTAACCTCATCAAATATTTTTTCAACTCCAGGACCATACATAACAAATTCACAATTTCCATCTAATTTACATTTAGTCTTTACTTTTTTCTCAAAAGAGCAATGATGGCAAACTGCTTTATCTTTTATTTTATGAAACGTAAGATATAAGGAACAGTTAGAACAAGTAAGTTTATATCCACATCTTTTACAAATTAAGTAAGGGGCAAAACCTCTTCTATTAATAAAGAATAAAATCTGTTCTTGTTTATTTAAATAATTTTTAACTAATTCAATTGTCTCATCTGCGATAAATTTATTTTTAATTTTTTTGATATTTAAATTTATTATTTTCGTATCTGGAAGCGGATAATTATCATACCTTTTTTTTATTTTAATGTGCCTGTATTTTTTATTACGAATGTTGTTGTACGTTTCAATAGAAGGTACAGAAGAGACAAGATGAATTGGAATTCTCTCAAAATTAGCTCTAGATATTGCCATATCTCTTGCATTGTAAATTACACCTTCGTCTTGCTTGTAAGAAGTATCATGTTCTTCATCAACTATTATTATCCCAAGCTTTTTAAAAGGAAGCAATAAGGCAGACCTTGCTCCTATTACAATCTTTATTTTGTTATTTATTATACCTTTCCAAATTAATCTTTTTTGCTTTGGGGTAATTTTAGAATGCCAAATTGCTGGCTCAAATCCAAAAAAATCCTCAAATCTTGATTTAAAATCATTAGTTAAAAAGATTTCTGGTAGTAAAACTAAAGCCTGATTTTTTTTTTCAATTATTTTTTTTATACGTTCAAAGTAAACTAAGGTTTTACCAGAACCAGTAGTTCCTTGTAGCACAGAAACATCAAATTTGTGGTTAACCTCTTCAAGAAATTTAAGAGCTAATAGTTGTTCATCATTTAACTTAAAGTTTTTTTTTTTAGTTTTTTTTCCTTTTTTAAATTTATCTTTAATTTTAATAAATTTATCTGTTCCTCCTATTGCCATCTTCAATACGAGACCTATAGGAACCATATTATAGGTAGAAAACCACTCAATGAAGTCAATTAATTTTCTATCAATTGAGTATATTGTCTCCTTTTCTATATCTTTAATTTTAATATTTTTTGGTTCTCTAAAGTTATTTTTCCAAATGACTCCAATTTCTTTTCTTTTGCCAAAAGGGACTTCGACTAGACTCCCAATTTTGGTGGAAGTCTTGGAATTATATGTAAATGGAAAATTAAAAATTTTTGGCAACAATACTTGTGCTTTCATAAAACAATAGTATTAGAATTTTTTTTAATTAAAAATGAATTGGTCTTTTATCAACAGCTAAAGCTGCTTCTTTTATTGCTTCAGTATGAGTTGGATGTGCATGACAAGTTCTAGCAATATCTTCTGCACTAGCGCCAAATTCCATAGCTAATGCCATTTCTGCAATCATATCTCCACAATGAGGCCCAATGATATGCACGCCCAATACTTTGTCTGTTTTACTATCTGCTAAAATTTTTACAAATCCTTCTGTTTCATTATTAACTTTAGCTCTTGAATTAGCTAAAAACGGAAATTTTCCAATTTTATAAGTCTTTTTTTCCTCTTTTAACTGCTCTTCAGTTTTTCCAACTGTTGCGACCTCGGGCGAGGTATATATAACACCAGGAATCACCTCATAATTCACATGCCCTGCTTGACCTGCAAGTATTTCAGCAACAGCAATACCTTCTTCTTCAGCCTTATGAGCTAGCATCGGTCCTTTAATAACATCACCAATTGCATAAATATTTTTGACTGAAGTTTGTAATTTGTTATTTACTTCAATTCTTCCTTTTTTATCTTTCTTTACACCTACTTTTGTTAAGTTAAGCCCTTCAGTATAAGGTTTACGGCCAACAGAAACTAACACTTTATCAAAAGATAAAGTCTCTTCCTTAGAACTTTTTATATCAGTGTAATTTATTGAAACGCTAGAGTTTATATTTTTAACAGAATTTACTTTTGAACCAAGTTTAAATTTAATTCCCTGTTTTATTAAAATTTTTTTGAATTCGTTTGAAATTTCTCTATCCATGCCAGGTGTTATGTAGTCTAAATATTCTATCACAGTTACTTCCGAACCAAGTCTAGACCATACAGATCCCATTTCTAAACCTATATAACCTCCTCCAATTACTGCTAACTTTTTTGGCACTTTATTTAGAGATAATGCACCAGTAGAGGAAATTATATTTTTTTCATCGATTTCTATTCCTGGTAAGGAAGATACTTCTGAACCAGTTGCAATCACAATATTTTTAGCCTGGTAATTAGTTTTTTTATTATTTTCATAAACAACAATACTATTTTTAGAAAACAACACACCTTTTCCTTTAATATAAGTAACTTTGTTTTTCTTAAATAAAAACTCCACCCCTTTGGTAAGTACTTGAATTGACTTATTTTTATTTGACATCATTTTTTCAATATTTAGTTTGATGCCTTCAATCTCTATACCTTGTTGATTAAAATCTTTTTTAGCTTTATGAAAATTTTCAGATAAATTAAGTAAACTTTTTGAAGGAATACAGCCAACATTAAGACAAGTTCCTCCAAGAGCTCCTCTTGACTCTACACAAGCAGTTTTTAATCCCAATTGTGCTGCTCTTATTGCACAAACGTAACCACCTGGACCTCCACCAATTACTACTAAATCAAAATTATCCATGATTAGATATCTAAAAAGAGTCTTTTTGGTTGCTCCAATGACTCCTTTACAATTTTTAAAAATGATACTGCTTCTTTTCCATCAATAATTCTATGATCGTAAGATAAAGCTAAATACATCACTGGTCTCGCTTCAATATTTCCATTTATCACGATTGGTCTTTGTACAATATTATGCATTCCAAGTACTGCAGATTGAGGAGGATTTAAAATAGGCGTAGACAGCATCGATCCATAAATACCTCCGTTAGTAATTGTAAATGTTCCACCTTGCAAATCTTCAATTGAAATTTTTCCATCTCTAGCTTTTTGCCCTAAGTCCCCAATATTTTTTTCAATATCAGCAAAAGACATTTCATCGGTTTGTCTTAAAACTGGAACAACTAAACCTCTATCTGTTCCAACAGCTATACTTATATTATAATAATTTTTATAAACTATTTCCTCATTTTGAATTTCAGCATTTATAGAAGGATAATTTTTTAATCCGATAACACATGCTTTAACGAAGAAGGACATAAAACCTAGTTTAACTCCATAATTATTTTGAAACTCATCTTTATATTGGTTTCTCATTGCAATGACTTCGCTCATATCTACCTCGTTAAATGTAGTTAACATTGCTGCGTTCTCCTGAGCTTCTTTAAGTCTTTTGGCTATAGTTAACCTAAGTCTTGTCATTCTTACTCTTTCCTCTGGACCATATTTTATTTTTCTTTCTGAAGGTGAAGGTTTAACCCCCATTAAACTCATCACATCTTCTTTTAAAATTACTCCATTTTTTCCACTGCCTTCTATCTTATTAATATCTACATTAGCTTCGCTGGCCATTTTTCTTGCTGCCGGAGAGATCTGTGTTTCTTTTTTAGTAAGATTTATTTTTTTAGTTTCCAATGACACCTTTTTTTTATCATGTACTTCCTCTAAAATTAAAGGTTCCTCCTCATTATAAATACTTTCTACATCTAAGTTTAAAATTGGCTCATTGGATTTTTGTTTATTAATTTTTTTGGGTATTTTGATTTTTTTTTCTTCATTAAATAGTTTTGGTTCTTTTTTAGTTTCTTTTCTTGGTGGGCTATATTTTTTAATTTCTTTTGGAACTGTTTCTTGATTTTCACTATTGTTAATTATGCCAAGTAAAGATCCCACATTGACTGTCTCACCTTCCTTTACAGCTATACTGCCAAGAAATCCATTAGATGGTGCTGGAACTTCAACATTTACTTTATCTGTTTCTAATTCAACTAAAGGTTCATCAGCTATGACTTTATCACCTTGAGATTTTAACCATTTAGATACTGTAGCTTCAGTGACGGATTCGCCTAGTGTAGGAACTGTAATTTTTTCTGACATTTAATCTTTAAGTACCTTTTCCAATATTTCTTTTTGTTGTGCAAGATGTTTATTTGCATTTCCAGTCGCAGTTGAGGAAGATGCCTTTCTACCTACATATTTTACGTTGATATCTTGAAAATTTATTATTTCTAGGGTTCTTTCAATATAATTTTTTACAGTATTCCATGCTCCCATATTTTTTGGCTCTTCTTGGCACCAAATAAATTTAGCTTTATTATATCTTTTTAATACATTTGCTAATGTTTTTGCAGGAAAAGGATAGAGTTGTTCGACTCGTACAAATACTATTTCACTATTATTAGTTTTTTCTCTTGCTTCAATTAGATCATAATAAATTTTACCAGAACACATTACAACTTTTTTTATCTTGTTATCTTTTTTCAATTTTATAAGTTTATTTTCTTTTTTGTAAGCGTCATCTTCTAGAATTCTATGAAAAGAGCTCTTAGAGGTAAACTCTACAATATTTGAGATACATTTTTTATGCCTTAACAATGATTTTGGTGTCATAACAATTAAAGGTTTTCTAAATTCTCTATGCATTTGTCTTCTTAAAACATGAAAATAATTAGAGGGAGTTGTACAATTGACTACTTGTATATTTTCGCCTGCACAAAGCTGTAAAAATCTCTCTAATCTTGCTGAAGAATGCTCTGGGCCTTGTCCTTCATATCCATGAGGTAATAACATGACAAGCCCACTAGCTCTCCCCCATTTTGACTCTGAGGATGTAATAAATTGATCTATAATCACTTGTCCTCCATTTGCAAAATCTCCAAATTGAGCTTCCCATAAAACTAGTGTTTCAGGTTCAGATAATGAATAACCAAACTCAAATCCCAACACAGCAAGTTCAGATAGAAGACTGTCTATTACTTCAAATTTCATTTGTCCTTTTTCAATATTATTTGTCGGAATATATCTGTCATGATTTTCCTGATTTCTAAGAATAGCATGTCTTTGGCTAAAGGTACCTCGTCCTGAGTCCTGGCCTGACAATCTTACAGAAAATCCCTCTGTAAGTAGTGTGCCAATTGCTAAACTTTCTGCTGCAGACCAATCGATCTTTCCTGTAAGCATCATTTGATTTCTAAGTTCAAATACTCTTTTTAAAGTTTTATGTGCCTTAAAATTTGGAGGTATCGTAAATATTTTTTTTCCTATCCTCATTAATTTTTCTTTATTTACGCCACTTAAACCTCTTTTATCTTTACCTAGCCCTGGTTTGAACCTTGACCAAGCTCCATCAAACCATTTAAGTTCTGATTTATAGTTCTTTGAAGTTTCAAATTCTTTTTCTAAATAGTTTTTAAATTCAATTTTCTCTTTTTGAAGTTTTTCGTTAGAGGTTAAACCTTCAGAAGATAGTCTTTGCCCATAAATTGTTAAAGTAGTTGGATGAGTTTTGATTTTTTTATACATTATTGGTTGAGTAAACGAAGGTTCATCTCCCTCGTTATGACCAAAACGTCTATAACAAACCATGTCAATTACTACATCACGATTAAATTTTTGTCTGTATTCAGTAGCTATTTTTGCGCAGTGGACAACTGCCTCTGGATCGTCTCCGTTTACATGAAATATAGGTGCCTGTGCAATTTTTGCTACATCTGATGGATAAGGTGAAGAACGAGCAAATCTTGGAGCAGTAGTAAATCCAATTTGATTATTAACTATTATGTGAATTGTTCCTCCAATATTATGTCCTGGTAACCCTGACATAGCAAAACACTCTGCAACAATTCCTTGTCCTGCGAAAGCGGCGTCACCATGCATTAAAACTGGGATTACTTTTTTTCTCTGTTTATCTAAATGAAAGAATTGTTTCGCTCTTACTTGTCCTAACACTACAGGATTCACAGCCTCTAAATGAGAGGGATTATCGGTAAGACTTATATGGACAGAATTTCCATCAAACTCTCGATTTGATGATGCGCCAAGATGATATTTTACATCACCTTCAAAATCTCTACTTGCATTAACAGATTTACCAAAAAATTCACTAAATATAGCTCTGTAAGGTTTTCCCATAACATTTGCTAAAACATTTAATCTGCCTCTATGAGGCATTCCAATTTTTATTTCTTTTGCCCCAAGACTTCCTCCTCTTTTAATAATTTGCTCTAAGGCAGGTATTAAAGACTCACCTCCATCAAGACCAAATCTTTTGGTTCCTACAAATTTAACATGTAAATATTTTTCAAATCCCTCTGCTTGAACAATTTTATTTAAGATTGCTTTTTTTCCATTTTTTGTAAAAACAATGTTTTTTTCTGGACCTTCGATTCTGTTTCTAATCCATGCTTTTTCATCAGGGTCACCCATATGCATAAATTCGTATCCAATAGTAGAGCAGTAAGTTCTTTTTAAAATTTTTAAAATTTGATTTAAATCTGCATACTGAAGACCTAAAACACCATCTAAAAAGATTTTTCTGTTATAATCTTTTTTGGTAAAACCATAAGTTTCTGGTCTGAGTTCTAAATGTTCTTGCTTTTTTTGGATAGATAAGGGGTCCAAGTTTGCTATTAAGTGTCCTCTTATTCTATATGCTCTTATTAACATAATTGCACGGACTGAATCTTTAGACGCTTCTTTTATAGAACTTAATTTTTCATCATGATTGTCTTCTTCAACCATCTTTTTATTATTCATTAAAGTTTCTATATTTTTAATTTTTCTCTTATTAGGTGACCAGCTTGGACCATTTAAATCATCTAAAATTAATTTTTCATCCTCACTTAGTCCATCAAAGAATTTTTTCCAACTTTGAGGCAAAGAATTTGGATCAGTTAAATAGTCAGAATAAAACTGATTGATAAACTCAGAATTGATACCTGATAAAAAAGAAGTTTTTTTGTATGTAATATTATTATCTGATGAAGACATGTAACTTTTATTTTAACATAAATTTCTAAAAATCAACTATTAAGTTTATCTAATAGCGTTTTTCCAATATCGGCTGGAGATTTTGATATAGTTATGCCAGCCGACTCCATTATTTTGATTTTATCTTCTGCGCCACCTTTGCCCCCAGAAATAATAGCTCCTGCGTGGCCCATTCTTCTACCAGGTGGAGCTGTTAATCCAGCAACAAAACCAACCATCGGTTTTTTTGTTTTCTCTTTTTTGAGAAATTCAGCTGCCTCTTCCTCTGCTGTTCCACCTATTTCACCAATCATGACTATCGACTTGGTCTCATCGTCTCTTAAAAAAAGCTCGAGACAATCAATAAAGTTTGTACCATTTATAGGGTCACCACCAATACCTATACATGTTGATTGTCCCATTCCATTAGCTGATGTTTGGGCGACCGCTTCATATGTTAAAGTTCCAGATCTAGAAACTATTCCGACAGAACCTTTTTTATGAATATTACCAGGCATAATACCAATTTTACATTCACCTGGAGTAATAATTCCTGGACAGTTAGGTCCTATTAAACGTGACTTACTTTTGTTAAGAATTTTTTTAACGCTTATCATGTCTAAAATTGGTATTCCTTCTGTGATGCAAACAATTAATTCTATATTAGCTTCAATAGCTTCAATAATAGCGGCAGCTGCAAATTTTGGAGGTACATAGATCATTGTTGCGTTAGCGTTAGTTTGGTCTTTTGCTTCTTTAACTGTGTTAAAAACTGGAAGATTTAAATGTTTTTGACCACCTTTTTTGGGAGTAACTCCCCCTACTAGGTTAGTCCCATACTTTAATGCTTGCTCTGAGTGAAAAGTACCATGAGTGCCAGTAAAACCCTGACATAAAACTTTTGTCTTTTTATTTACCAAGATTGACATTAACTAATTTCCTCAACTATTTTTTTGGCAGCATCATTTAAATCTGATGCAGATAAGATCTTTAAATTTGATTTATCTAAAATTTCTTTTCCTTCTTTATAGTTAGTACCTGCTAGTCTAACCACTATTGGGATAGACAAGTTAACTTGTTTAGCAGCTTCTACCACTCCTTGCGCAAGTACATCACATCTCATGATGCCTCCAAAGATATTTATTAAAATTCCCTTAACATTTTTATCAGCTAAAATTAGTTTAAATGCAGCCGTAACCTTTTCTTTACTGGCTCCACCACCAACATCTAAAAAGTTTGCAGGCTCTTGTCCATAAAGTTTTATTATATCCATAGTTGCCATAGCTAAACCAGCTCCATTTACCATACATCCAATAGATCCATTTAATTTTATGTATGCTAAATCGTGCTTGCTTGCCTCTATTTCTGCAGGTTCCTCTTCATTTAAATCTCTTAGTTTTAAAATTTCCGGTTGTCTGAAAATTGCATTATCATCAAAGTTCATTTTAGCATCTAAACAAATTATTTTATTATCTTTAGTAATTATTAGTGGATTAATTTCTATTAAATTTGCATCTTTTTCCGTAAGAATTTTATACAAGGATTTTATTAAATTTGATGCAATTTTGATTTGTTCAGCATCAAAATCAAATATGGAAATTATTTTTTTTATCTCGTCTTGGTTAGGGCCTTCTTTTTTCAAATCCAACTTATTTGTTATTATTTTTTTAGGCGTTTCTTTAGCTACTCTTTCAATATCCATTCCACCCTCTGTACTACTTATGAATGCTATTTTTGACGTTTCTCTATCAACTAAACAAGATAAATAGAATTCTTTTGATATATCCGAAGCTTCTTCAATATATAGTCTTTTTACTATTTTTCCTTCTGGCCCTGTTTGATGAGTTATCAGAACTTTATCCATCATTTTTTCAGCCTCAAGTTCTAGTTCTGAAATATCTTTTACCAGTTTTACACCACCAGCCTTACCTCTTCCACCGGCATGAATTTGAGCTTTTAAAACAAATTTTTTACTTTTTAGTTTTAAAATTTTCTCTTTTATTTGATTAGTTGAAAAAACAACAAATCCATTCGAGACTGGAGCTCCATATTCTTTTAAGATTTCTTTAGCTTGATGTTCATGAATATTCATATTTTAATTTTTACATTTTACTATCTCGTGAACTGAAAATCTATTTTCCACGAGCGTTTTACTTTCAAAACATAGATCGGTAAAGTAATTTTTTACATTATTAAACATAATTTCTTTTTCTTGGCCTAAAAGATAAATAACTTTTATATTATTAGACTCTATATTCTTTTTTACTAAAGACTTGTATATTTTAAAGTATTTATGACTTTCTGTTGGGTGTGTATTGTTATCCCATAAGTACCAACGATTAAGAATGTTTAAGTTTTTATTCAAAACAGTAGAAATGAATTGGTAATGAGTAATTAAAGTTTTTTCCCTTGAGTCATTTTCAATTATTTGAATTGCTTCCTTTAAAAAATTTATTTCATTTAAAGGATCATCATATTTATTAATCCATTTAAGGCTTTTAAGATTTTTATGAATTTTACTAGCGTTCAAAGCAATACTTTTATCTACATTCTCCAAGTCGTGAAATTTTCTGTCAATATTATATCTAAAATGAAATTTAATTGATGCAAACAAAACTATAAAAATAGTTATAAATGCAATCTTATTATTATATTTAAATTCAATTAAGTTTAAATGAATAATGGCTGCTAAAATTGGTATTAAACTAAAAATAAAAATTTGATTGGCTGTAATTACTTGATTAAATATAAATGCTAAAGTGGACAAAATAAATATCAGATTAACTAATTTAATTATTTCTTTACTTTTTTTAAAATGTTTAATTGTTAAAAAAACCAAAGGTAATAGAAAAATATGGATGAATTTAAAATCACCAACTAACCTTTTAAAATTTATTTGATCTAATAAACTCACGTAAGCTGTTTCATTACTTGATAATCTTCCTTCGCCGATTGTTAAAGGGAATAAAATATACTGATATAAGAAATTTATAAATGAGGTTTCAGTAATCAACAAAAAAATAAGAAATAGTACCAGAGAGGAAAAACTGCCTAATAAAAAAAATTTTAAACTTTCAAAATTTTTAGATTTAAAAAAATGAAAAACTATAACCGTTAGTAAAATAAACAAAATATAAATTGATGGTGTCTGCATCGAAAGGAATGCACAAAAACAAATCAGTGGAAGTAAAAACCAAACAATTTTATTTTTATTTTTTATGGCAATAAATAAAGTCATTAAAGCTATTAAAGAAAATATATATGAATGAATATAAGCAAAAGGTGTGCCTGAGACCGGATAGCAAAGAGTAGCAAAAGAAATACAGTAAAAAACTAAAAATTTTTTTGGTAAATTAAAATGTTTAAGAAAATAATAAAAAGTAATTACCGCTAAGGTATTCATAAAAGATGAATGATAAAGGTGACTGTTCCAGTTGTTTCCAAACATTAATAAGAAAACTGCCTCCATATAGTCAACTAATAATCCTGTAAAGATCCAGAAATCTCTAATTGGTAGTTTTCCGTTTAAAATGCTATGACCGGAGTCAAAAAAACCAAACGAGTCTATTGGTAAAACACCAATATTCCCGCTAAGCCAATTTATGTAAAAAGCATAGATAGAAATTGCTATCAGGATTGTAGTTTCTCTAATTGTGTTTTTTTTTAAAAACATGTTTTGAAAAGATTGTCAGTATTATAAACTCATAATCAATTTTTTTAAATTTATAATTGTTATCATGATAAAATTTTTTAAAAAGGTACAGTTTTCAAACAGTGAAAATCGGATGAAATCAATAGCTAATACCAAAATAGCTAGAGATTTGTATTATTCTTCTGAGTCAAAAAATGTGAAGTTTTTACTAAACAAAAGATTTTCTTGGATGAATGAATTTATTAAAGAAAGTGATGTTGGAATTGAAGTAGGATCTGGAGCAGGATTTTCAAAAGAATTTATTAAAAATAAAAATTTTAAATTAACCGATTTAGGTGAAGACGATCATTTAGATTTTAAAAATATAGATGCACAAAACACAGGATTTGAAAACGAGAGTTTTGACTATGTAATCGCTTCAAATATGATACATCATATACCGTATCCTATAAAATTTTTTAAAGAAATGAATAGAATTTTAAAAAGAAATGGTAAATTGATAATATTTGAATCTTATTGTTCAATTATATTTCAATTAGCAACAATAATTATGAAACATGAAGGTTTTGATTTTACACTTAATGTTTGGGATGAAAAAAATCCAAAAAGTGACGAAAAAAATGCATGGCACGGTAATATTGCTGTGCCAAACTTAATTTTTGATAACAAAGAAAAATTTCATAATAACTTAGGTAAATATTTTAAAATAGAATATGAAAAGCTTACCGAATGTTTAATTTTTCTTAATTCTGGAGGTGTAACCTCTAAAACAAAATGTATACCCATGAATATTTTTTTTCTAAATGCTCTTCATTTTATAGATAGAATCTTAGTAAAATTGTTTCCTAAAGTTTTTTGTATGGGGCGGCGAATAGTTCTTACAAAAAGTTAATTATAATGTGGGATCGATTTTTTTTGCTGCATTAAATAATTCTTTTACAGCCTCAATTGACTTTTTAAAATTTTCTTTTTCTTCTTTATTTAATTTTAATTCAATTACTTTTTCTACACCTTTTGAACCAATTATAACAGGAACGCCAGCATATAAATTTTTTGTATCGTATTCTCCATTCAAAAAGGCTGCACAAGGAAGTTGTTTTTTTAAATCTTTTAGATAACATTCCGCCATCTCAACACCTGATGCAGCTGGTGCATAAAAAGCTGAACCTTTTTCAAGATACTTAACTATTTCTGCTCCTCCCTTCTTAGTCCTTTCAATTATTTCGTTCAATCTTTCTTCTTTTATTTTTCCCTCTTTTACTAAATCAATGATCTTTTTTCCATCTACGAAAGTCGAGTCTAACATTGCAACCATTGTATCTCCATGACCACCCAAAACAAAAGATTTAATTTTATTAACTGGAATATTTAATTCTTTTGAGAGAAAATATATAAATCGTGAAGAGTCTAAAATTCCAGCCATTCCAACAACTTTATTTTTTGGAAGATCTGAGTATTTTTGTAAGGCCATAACTATTACGTCTAAAGGATTGGTAATACAAATAACAAACGCATTTGGAGATGTATTTTTAATTCCATCAGCCACTTGTTTTATTATCTTTAAATTTATTCCAAGAAGATCATCTCTAGTCATACCAGGTTTTCTTGGAACACCAGCTGTAATTATGATTACATCAGAATTTTTCGTATCTTGATAATTATCTGTACCAGATAAATTTATATTAAATCCATTGACCGGTGACGATTGTGCAATATCTAATGCTTTACCTTTTGCAATTCCAGCAGCGACATCGAAGAGAACAACATCTGCTAGCTCCTTTAAAGCTATTAAGTGCGCAAGGGTACCTCCGATTTGACCAGCTCCAATTAAAGTAATTTTTTTTCTCATTTTATTTTATTGTTGGCATCACAAATTCTGCGTCTGTTCTAGGTCCAGAAGGCCACCTAGATGTTACTGTTTTTAATTTAGTATAAAAACGTACTCCTTCAGGTCCATGCATATGCTGATCACCAAATAACGATCTCTTCCATCCTCCGAAACTATGAAATGCCATTGGAACTGGTATTGGTATATTAATTCCTACCATACCTATTTTAGCTTTATTAGAAAATGTGCGTCCTGTGTCTCCGTCTCTAGTAAATATACTTACGCCATTTCCAAATTCATGATCGTTAACCAATTGAAGTGCTTCGTCAAAATCTTTTGCTCTTACAACTGATAGCACTGGACCAAAAATTTCTTCCTTGTAAATTCTCATATTTTTTGTAACTTTGTCAAACAAGCAGCCTCCCATGAAGAAGCCTTTTTCGTAACCTTGAATTTTAAAATTTCTTCAATCTACAACTAGCTCTGCTCCTTCTTTTTCTCCAAGGTCAACGTATCCTCTCACCTTTTCTAAATGTTCTTTAGTAACTAGAGGTCCCATTTCAGATTGTTTATCCATACCTGGACCAACTTTTAATGATTCAACTTTTTCAGCGAGTGAGTTAACAAGTTTATCGCCAATTCCACCGACCGCAACTGCAACTGATTGAGCCATACATCTCTCTCCCGCTGATCCGTAAGCTGCGCCCATCAAGCCATTCACAGCCTGCTCAAGATCACAATCTGGCATCACTACACAATGGTTTTTTGCACCGCCTAAAGCTTGAACTCTTTTTTCATTTTTAGCACAATTTTCATAAATATATTTAGCAATTGGGGTTGAACCAACAAAACTCATTGCAACGACATTTTTGTTGTTTATTAAAGCATCTACAGCTTCCTTATCACCATTTATTACATTTAGTACCCCATCAGGTAGTCCTGCTTCACTAAATAATTCTGCAAGTCTAATTGAACAAGACGGATCCTTTTCAGATGGTTTTAAAACAAAGGTATTCCCACAAGCAATGGCCATTGGAAACATCCACATAGGAACCATAGCAGGAAAATTAAATGGGGTTATTCCTGCACAAACTCCTAGGGGTTGTCTGATTGACCAACTGTCAACGTTTGTACCAACATTTTCAGTAAATTCTCCTTTGAGTAATTGAGGTATACCGCAAGCGTACTCAACTACTTCCAAACCTCTTGTTAAAGATCCTTTTGCATCTTCAAATACTTTTCCGTGTTCTGAAACTATAATTTTTGTAAGTTCCTCAGAATTTTTTTCTATTAGTTCTTTAAATTTGAATAAAACTCTTGCTCTTAGTAACGGCGGTTTGTTTGACCATGTCTCAAATGCTTTTTTTGCACTTGCTACAGCTTTATTAGTATCATTTATAGTTGCTAGATTTACCTCTGACTCTTGTTCACCAGTAGCAGGATTAAAAACTTTTCCAACTTTCTTAGACTCACCGGAAAAGGCTTTACCTCCAACGAAATGTTGAATTGTTTTCATGTTGTAATTAAATAAATAAGCTTTTAGCTTGTTGCAAGCATTTTTTTGATAGAGCCTATAGCCTTTGCTGGATTAAGGCCCTTAGGACAAGAATTGGTACAATTCATAATGGTATGACATCTGTATAACTTGAGTTCATCTGCAACTTTCTTTAATCTTTCTTTTTTATCTCCATCTCGGCTATCATTAATCCAACGGTATGCTTGTAATAATACTGCGGGACCTAAATATTTATCCCCATTCCACCAATAACTTGGGCAAGATGTTGAGCAACAAGCACATAAAATACATTCATAATATCCGTCTAACTTTTCTCTTTCTTTTTGAGATTGTTTCAATTCTGTTTTTTCTTTACCTGTCTGATCTACTTTTAACCAAGGTTGAATTGATTCATATTGTTTATATAAAGTTGACAAGTCTCCAATTAAATCTTTAATAACTTTTAAGTGAGGTAAAGGATATATGTTTAAATCTCCATTTATATCTGTGTGAGACTTTATACAAGCTAAACCATTGACTCCATCAATATTCATTGCACAAGAACCGCATACGCCATGTGCACAAGATCTTCTAAATGTTAAAGACGGATCTATTTCATTTTTAATTTTAAATAGTATATCTAAAACTTTTGGGCCACAGGTATCCATATCAACTTCAAAAGTATCTACTCTTGGATTTTTTCCAGTTGATGGATCCCATCTATAAATATTAATTTTTTTTAAATTTTTAGAATTAGTTTTATCTTTAAAATAACTCCCTACCTCTATTTTAGAATTTTGTGGTAGGCTAAATTGTGCCATTCTTAATAAACCCTCTCCTTTGGAGGAAAATATTGTACGTCATTAGTTAACGTTCTAGAGTGCACATCCCTGTATTTTATTTGGACTTCCCTTCCTTTTTGCCATGCTAAAGTATGTTTCATAAAGTTTTTATCATCTCTTTTTGTATAATCTTCCCTAGCATGAGCACCTCTACTTTCTTTTCTATTATAGGCTGAG
>MDTA01187934.1_pt1 | contig 29563 bp, 28 predicted proteins | sample 811151 | NCBI WGS metagenome assembly MDTA01 (sample SAMN05326648, study PRJNA326480) | marine metagenome | isolation source: seawater | place: Indian Ocean: South | collected 2010 | reverse complement strand
TGGGCCAGATTGAGCTATTAGTAACTCTTTGTTATATCGTCTTTCTTGGAATCATTGGCAGTTTAATGTTTTTTGAAAGTTTATCCACCATTAGGAGAATTCCAAAAAACGGCAGTCCAAATAAAATTAGAAGGCATACATGGGTTCACCGACTACCCTTAAAATTACGTTTTCGAACATCCAACCTTTATATAAGCGCTATACCACCATTTGTAATCGGAACGGTAGTAGGAATACTTGCAGCTATTATGGGTGTCGGTGGCGGATTCATCATGATACCAGCAATGATCTATATAATTGGCATGCCAACTAAAGTTGTAGTCGGAACATCACTGTTCCAAATAATTTTTGTAACGGCATTTACCACAATTATGCACGCAACACAAAATTATACCGTTGATGCCTTGCTCGCTTTATTACTACTGTTAGGAGGTGTCGTTGGTGCACAAATAGGTGTACGTCTCGGTGTCAAGTTGAAAGCCGAACAATTAAGGATTCTATTATCGCTCATAGTTTTAGGAGTTTGTTTGAAATTAGCTTTTGATCTTTTGCACACCCCAAAAGAACTCCATTCCATATTAGTGACCTTCTAAAATGAATAAATTGATAACTATCCTACTAATCCCACTCTATTATCTTTCTTTTGTAAATTCATTATTTGCAGGCGATGCGATAGTAGGGGGGCTAAGTAATAAAAATGTAGCTATAAATACGAACTTTGTAGGATCAGACATTCTAATTTTTGGTTCTATTAAGCGACTAAATTATAACGACATTATGCCGTCAGACGTGATAATAGAAGTTGTTGGGCCAAGGTTACCTGTAACAGTCAGAAAAAAGAAAAAGAAACTCGGTATTTGGATAAATAGTGATCCGATAGAAATCCCTGCAAGTCCAACATTCTATGCACTTGTATCAACAAAGGACCATAAACTCATTCTGGATAAGGCAGAATTAAAAAGGTACAATATAGGAATAGGTAAAATTTCAAGCTTAGAAAGTATGGATCCTGAGTACGTAGAGGCAGTGGATGCAACAATACGTATAAGACAAAGCTCCGGCGCTTATAATCTTGAAAATATTGGCCTTAAACTAATAGACGACACGCTTTTTTCGGCAAATATTGCGCTACCATCTAATCTTCGCGAAGGTGATTATGAAGCTTTTATATATTTGGTGCAAAATAAAAAGGTATCAAGCGTCTCAAAAGACGTCATCAAAGTAAGAAAAATAGGGCTAGAGAAAGTTCTCTATAATACAGCTCACGACCATCCACTCTTTTATGGCTTTTTTTCAATCTTTCTTGCACTTATCTCAGGGTGGGTCGCTTCCGCTGTATTCCGTCGCTTTCAACAATAGTCGATTTGTCTTTATGCGGATCGTTCAACAAGCATTTTCTTAATTTCTGATATGGCCTTTGCAGGGTTTAAACCCTTTGGACATGTTTTAGTGCAGTTCATTATTGTATGACACCGATATAACTTAAAGGAGTCTTCAATTGTACTAAGTCTTTCAGAACGGGCCTGATCTCTACTATCAATTATCCACCTGTAGGCATTAAGTAAAGCTGCCGGACCTAAATATTTATCTCCGTTCCACCAGTAGCTATGACACGCTGTACTGCAACTAGCACACATCACACATTCATATACTCCATCAAGCTTTTTTCTATCTTCAATGGATTGCTTCCATTCAGTTTTAGGCCTGGTAGTTTTTGTTTCTAACCAAGGCATAATACTGGCGTGATGAGCATAAAATTCTGTCAAGTCGGGTATGAGGTCTTTAATAACAGGCAAATGGGGTAATGGATAAATTTTAACATCTTTCTTTACTTCTTCAATACCATGTAAGCATGCCAATGTATTGATACCATCTATATTCATTGCGCAAGATCCACAAATACCCTCTCTACAAGATCTCCTAAACGTCAAAGTCGGATCAACCTCATTTTTGATTTTAATCAGTGCATCCAAGACCATCGGGCCACAACTATCCATATCAACGAAATATGTATCTATTCGAGGGTTAGCCTGGTCATCGGGGTTATATCTGTAAACCTTAAATTTTTTAACGTTTTTGCTATCTTTAGGTTTAGGCCAATTTTTCCCTACCGTTAACCTCGAATTTTTTGGCAAAGTTAGTTCTACCATGGTTCCCACTCTCTACTTTTAGAATACTGTTTTAGTTAATCGATAAATATCAATCCTCAATAAACTCAAGGTAACTTTATCTTATATTGTAGAAATATATACAGTTTTCTCCTTACTGAATTTTTCATTAATGTTCCACATGTAATTCCATTATCGTTAGTACTCATCTCTATTTTTCTTTAATTGGTGAGATCAGTTGCCTTTGATAAAGTTTTTCATAATAGTCAACGTTGTGAGTGCCCAAAAACTTTAACCTAATAAACTCTTGCCTTCGGCTCAATTTTCTTTAAATCAATGCCCCCATCGTTTTGATTTGTCAACGGCTCAAGTCCAACTCCCCTATATTTCAAGCTTACTGGAACATTACTCCTATCTACTGACTCAACGTACGCCAGAGTGTGTTTTCGCCAGTCTTGATCATTTCTCTCTAAATGATCTTCATGAGCATGTGCACCACGACTTTCCTTCCGCGCCTCTGCGGAGAAAATAGTCGCTAAAGCATTGGGCATTAAGTTCGTAAGTTCCAGTGTTTCCATTAAATCAGAATTCCAAATTAAAGATCTGTCCTTTACTCCAATATTCTCCATCGATGCCGCTACTTGGGTCATCTTTTCACACCCGGCGGCTAACGTTTCATCTGAACGAAAAACCGCAGCATCAGACTGCATAGTCTTTTGCATTTTCAGGCGAACCTCTGCTGTACTCGTATCTCCCTTTGCATGCCGCAATTTATCAAACCGATCAACAGCAAATTCCACTGAATTTTTATTGAGATCTCTATTTGAACTTTTTTTATCAATTACCTTTCCAGCCCTGATAGCTGATGCTCTTCCAAAGACAACCAAATCAATCAGACTATTAGACCCTAACCTATTGGCACCGTGAACACTGGCACAACCAGCCTCGCCCACCGCCATAAGACCGGGGCAAACCCTATTGGGGTCTGTTTCCGAAGGATTAAGCACTTCTCCCCAATAATTCGTAGGAATGCCTCCCATATTATAATGAACTGTAGGAAGAACAGGTATGGGGTCTTTATTTAAGTTAACACCCGCAAAGATCCTCGCACTCTCGGTGATACCAGGTAGGCGCTCTGATAATGTTTCAGGAGGTAAATGATTTAAGTGTAAATAAATGTGATCTTTCTCTGGGCCAACGCCACGACCATCACGTATTTCCATTGTCATGCATCTAGACACAACGTCCCTACTAGCCAAGTCTTTATAGGTTGGAGCATAACGCTCCATGAAGCGCTCACCTTCAGAATTGGTTAAATATCCGCCTTCACCCCGAGCTCCCTCGGTAATGAGACAACCAGCACCATATATCCCGGTGGGGTGAAACTGAACGAACTCCATGTCTTGAAGAGGTAATTTCTGCCTAGCAACCATTCCGTTGCCATCGCCGGTGCAAGTATGCGCAGAGGTTGCACTGAAATATGCTCTTCCATATCCTCCAGTTGCTAATACAACGAGCTTCGCATTAAATCGGTGAAGGGAACCGTCATCTAGTTTCCAGGCTATTAGGCCTTGGCATTCACCACTGTCAGTCATAATCAGATCGATAGCAAAGTACTCTATAAAAAACTCAGCATTGTTTTTTAAAGATTGTCCATATAATGTGTGTAATATTGCGTGACCCGTTCTATCGGCAGCCGCACATGTTCGTTGTACGGGAGGCCCCTCACCGAATTGAGTGGTATGTCCCCCAAACGGTCTTTGATAAATATTTCCATCTTCGGTTCTGGAAAAAGGAACTCCATAATGTTCCAATTCATACACCGCTTTTGGAGCTTCACGAGCTAAATATTCCATTGCATCCGTGTCACCTAACCAGTCAGATCCTTTAACCGTATCATACATGTGCCAGTGCCAATGATCTGGCCCCATATTACTCAAGCTTGCGGCTATACCACCTTGGGCTGCAACGGTATGACTTCTAGTTGGAAAAACTTTACTGATACAAGCTGTTTTGAAACCCTGCTCGGCCATCCCAAGTGTCGCCCGGAGCCCAGCTCCCCCTGCTCCCACAACAACTACGTCGTATGTATGATCAATAAACTTATAAAAGCTCATGCGTAACTCCATTGATGAAAAAAGTTAATTTAAGAAATGTAAACCCCAAAAAACAAACTAATATCCACCAAACTATTCTGTTTAACAACAACAATACCTTATTAATTCTTTTGTCGTGTATGTAATCCTCTATAACAACTTCAGCACCCTGTTTAAAATGTATAGCCGTTATGCTCAAGAATAGAAACGCGACTAAAGAGCGTTCCGGCTTTCTATAAATATTTATTACTTCAGGATAATCAAGGGCAAGGTGCTGGGCGAATGGAAAAATGAATAAGAATGATAGTGGGATCAGCACCAAAGATGATACCCGCTGAGTTATCCAATGACGAGTTGCTGAATTTATCGAAAAATTAACAAAAGCTTTAACAAGGGTTAGAAAAAAATTCATTAGATAAACCATCCAAAATAAACTGTCAGTAGTGATAAAAATGTCGAAATTGTCAAAACAATTAAACTAGAGGGTTCAATCCATTCCACCTTAAAGCCATACCCAAAATCCCACAACAAATGTCGAACCCCGTTACATGTGTGATACCATAGCGCCCATATAGAGAAAAACATTATGACTTGAAGTGGTTTTGAAAGGAGAAATTCCTTGTAGCTGACGAAAAAATCAGGTCCTATTCCCAACGCAACAAACCAAAAAACGACCAAAATTAACGTAACTAAAAGCCCTAATCCAGTTAAACGATGGAATATGGATAGAACCGATGTATATTGCGGCCGGTAGATAGTAAGATGTGGCGACAATGGGCGTTTCGATTTTTCCGGTTCTGACATTCGATCTCCTATTAAGTAATCCTATTTTTAACAAGATAAAAACATGCTCCGCTTTCGCATTCTACCAAGCTAGTACCCCATTTCCGAATATCTTAACAGTTAAATTTATGAAAAATTATCGTGCTTCTAAAATAATAGAGTCTTTTATCAGTATCTGTTGATTTCTTTCCTCATACTCAAAAACCATCAAAAAATAGTTGTGACAATTTAAGTCCGAGGATTGGTTGTCGACTTATCAAGAAATAAATAACAATAGAATTGCGTTGGAAAGATGTTGAATTTACCTTAACTAAGGTCTTGATGAAATTGGTAAAGCGGGATAAACATTGCCCGATTTTAGTAAACGGAGGATCTAAATGAAAAGACCTAAAATTGCACTAATCGGCGCAGGACAAATAGGCGGAACTTTAGCACACCTAGCATCAACCAAAGAATTAGGTGATGTGGTTCTGTTCGACATAGCGGAAGGCATACCTCAAGGGAAAGCATTGGATATCGCTGAAAGCTCTCCCGTCGATGGCTTTGATGCTGACCTCGAAGGGATTAATGATTACTCCAAAATTAAGAATGCGGATGTATGTATCGTAACGGCCGGTGTACCCCGAAAGCCAGGCATGAGCAGAGACGATTTATTAGGTATAAATTTGAAAGTCATGAGATCAGTGGGAGAGGGTATAAAAACCCATGCCCCTAATTCATTTATTATCTGCGTTACAAATCCGCTTGATGCAATGGTGTGGGCGTTACGAGAATTTTCAGGTTTACCCCAGCAGAAAGTCGTTGGTATGGCAGGAGTACTTGATAGTGCAAGGTTTAGATATTTTATAGCGGAAGAATTAAAGGTGTCAGTCAAGGATGTGAGTGCTTTTGTTTTAGGCGGACATGGGGACACAATGGTTCCATTACTTCGTTACTCAACCGTTGGGGGTATACCACTTCCCGATATTGTAAAAATGGGTTGGACGTCCCAGGAAAAAATGGATGAAATAGTTCAACGTACGAGAGACGGCGGGGCTGAAATCGTCGGTCTTCTAAAGACTGGATCTGCTTTTTATGCACCAGCAGCAGCAGCAATTCAAATGGCAGAGTCATATATAAAAGACCAGCGGAGGCTACTCCCATGTGCGGCTTATGTTAAAGGACCTTATGGATTATCTGGGCTTTATGTCGGTGTACCCACTATAATTGGAAATAATGGTGTTGAAAAAGTCATAGAAATCCATTTGGATAATGCTGAGCTCGAAGAATTTCAAAACTCGGTTAAATCAGTTGAGGGTTTGATCGAAGCCTGCAAAAAGATTGACCAAAGACTAGCCTAACAAATTGATCTTGATGCTATCGATGCAGATTTTCATATATGTGATCACCTATTGGACTTTGTGATCACGTATGTTATTATTTGTGCCCTAGTAAAGCGATTCTAATTAAACTTTCTTTTTAAAATTATGATAATCGGTAATATGGAGCGGAAACGTAACTTATCTTTTATTCTATATTATTAAAATAAAAAGAGGCTGTACGTCAGTAGGGGGAAAACCAGCATGAATATACACGAATATCAAGCAAAGCAAATTCTCAAAGAGTTCAAAGTGCCTGTTTTGGATGGACGGCCTGTGTTCACCGAAGCCGAGGCAGAAAATGCTGCTAATAGCATTCCTGGACCGATTTGGGTGGTCAAGGCACAAATACACGCTGGAGGCCGCGGCAAAGGGTCATTTCGTGAGTCGGCTGCTGGGAAAAATGGTGGGGTTAGAATAGCACACTCCGTAAAAGAAGCCTCAGAGCATACAAAGCAGATGCTGGGACATACATTGGTCACCCACCAAACGGGACCAGTCGGTAAAAAAGTAAGGTGTGTTTATATTGAAGATGGGTCAAAAATTCAAAAAGAATACTATCTAGCACTTTTAATAGATAGAAAATCCTCACGTATTTCTTTTGTTTGCTCTACAGAGGGCGGTATGGATATTGAGGAAGTGGCGGCGAACACACCCCATAAGATAATGAGTATTCAGGTAGATCCAGCATCTAACATTTCCGCATTTCATGGACGAAAAATTGCGTTTTTTCTTGGCTTAAGTGGAACCCAAGTGCAACAATGTACAAAGCTCATCGGCAAACTTTTTAAAATATTCACTGAAAAAGATTGTGAAATGTTAGAAATTAATCCTTTAGTCGTAGATGGTAAGGGTGATCTTCTCTGCCTAGATTGTAAAATGGGATTTGACTCAAACGCATTATACCGACAACCTCAAATTTTGGAACTGCGCGATGAAAATGAGGAAGACCCAAAAGAGCTAGCGGCTTCGAAATTTGACTTAAACTATATAGCTTTGGATGGGGAAATTGGCTGCATGGTAAATGGAGCAGGCCTAGCAATGGCCACGATGGATATTATTAAACTTTATGGCTCTGAACCAGCAAACTTTCTTGACGTAGGCGGAGGCGCAACAAAAGAAAAAGTTACTGAGGCTTTTAAAATAATAACATCAGATAAAAATGTCAAAGGCATATTAGTAAACATATTTGGCGGCATAATGAGGTGTGACGTTATTGCTGAGGGTGTAGTCGCCGCTGTCAAAGAAATTAACTTACAGGTTCCCTTAGTAGTTAGGCTCGAGGGTACCAATGTAGAAATGGGCAAAAAACTAATATCTCAAAGTGGCTTAAACGTGATTACTGCAAATGATCTGGCAGATGCAGCAAAAAAAATCGTTGCAGCAGTAAAATGAAAGGGACAAACTCATGTCTATTCTAGTGGATAAAAATACAAAGGTTATTTGTCAAGGTTTGACTGGAAGCCAAGGAAGTTTCCACTCAGAGCAAGCCATGGCTTATGGAACAAATATGGTAGGCGGGGTGACGCCAGGTAAGGGAGGGGCAACTCACATCGGACTACCTATATTTAATACTGTCGATGAAGCTAAAGTTAAAACGGGGGCTAATGCTACTGCTATATACGTACCACCTACTTTTGCTGCAGATGCAATTCTTGAAGCAATTGACGCAAAAATGGAGCTAATTGTTTGTATTACAGAAGGTATTCCTGTGCTCGATATGATGAGAGTAAAGCGTGCACTTGTCGGATCTGGATCACGGCTTATTGGTCCTAATTGCCCAGGGCTTATTACCCCAGATGAATGTAAAATAGGAATTATGCCTGGCCATATCCATAAAAGGGGTAGAGTCGGAGTGGTGTCACGTTCTGGCACATTGACTTACGAAGCTGCAGCGCAGACCACGTTCAAGGGATTGGGAATTTCCACATGCATTGGAATCGGAGGTGATCCCATAAAAGGTACTGAACATATCGATGCATTAGACCTATTTTTGGATGATCAGGAAACAGAGTCCATTCTGATGATTGGAGAAATTGGGGGATCTGCAGAGGAAGATGCATCAGAATTCATAAAGGATAGAAGAAAAAAAGGTATAAAAAAACCGATTGCTGGCTTCATAGCGGGTAAAACAGCACCCAAAGGACGTCGCATGGGACACGCTGGGGCTATTATAGCAGGTGGGAAAGGAGGAGCAGATGACAAAATTGAAGCAATGCGATCAGCGGGGATAGAAATTGCTGAAAGCCCTGCACACCTTGGAGAAGCAATTATACGAGCAATAGAGCTTAATAAATAGTTTTTTTGATAAAATACTTCGGAAATTAAGGTTAGATTTTAAAAAAATGGTAAGCAAACAAAAAAATAAAGGTTTAATTGAAGATACATTTCTCAACAGCCAAAATATGGAGTATTTGGAAAGTTTACAAAAACAGTATGTGAAATCACCAGAGACTTGTGACCAAACTTGGCAAACTTATTTTACATCTATAGAAAAATCAATTAGCCAAAAGGCTTCGCATTTAAATCAAAATACACCATCATGGGCCCGTCAAGATTGGCCAACCCAAGAGAGAAGCGAGTATATCTCTGCAATGGATGGTCAATGGCAAATGCCAGACGCAGAAGTAATTAAAGATAAAATTAAAACTAAATCACTCGAGAATAACTTTAGCGTTTCAGAAAACTCATTACGTCAAGCTGTCCTCGACAGTATCCGAGCTTTAATGTTAATACGAGCTTATAGAATACGAGGACACCTTGCCGCAACGCTTGATCCGCTTAGTTTGGCGAAAAAAGGCTCTCACCCTGAGCTTAGTCCAGAAAGTTACGGTTTCCGTGAAGAGGACCTTCATAGACCAATTTTTATTGATAACGTACTTGGCCTAAATACTGCCTCAATAAAAGAAATCCTTGAAATTTTAAACAGAACATATTGTGGTAATTTTGCGCTCCAGTACATGCACATCTCTGACCCCGATCAGTCAGCGTGGTTAAAGGCAAGGATAGAAGGTCTTGGGAAGGAAATACAGTTCACGAATGAGGGACGACGAGCAATTTTAAATAAACTTCTTGAGGCTGAAGGCTTCGAAAAGTTTTTAAATATTAAATATATGGGTACGAAGCGATTTGGGTTGGACGGCGCTGAAGCTCTGATCCCCGCCATGGAGCAGATAATAAAGCGGGGTGGTAGCCTCGGCTTGAAAGAAATCATTATAGGCATGCCCCATCGCGGTAGACTTTCCGTCTTGGCTAATGTTATGAGTAAACCGTTTCGAGCGATCTTTAATGAATTTCAGGGCGGAAGCTATAAGCCTGAGGACGTAGACGGTTCAGGCGATGTAAAATATCACCTTGGCGCTTCGTCAGATAGAGTTTTTGATGATAACAGTGTTCACTTATCGCTTACCGCAAACCCTTCTCACTTAGAAGCAGTTAACCCCGTAGTTCTGGGCAAAGTCAGAGCAAAGCAACAACAAATGGGTGACTTTGATCGTTCTAAAGTTTTACCAATTCTACTGCATGGCGATGCAGCATTTGCTGGACAAGGTATAGTAGCAGAATGCTTTGGGTTATCTGGCCTAAAAGGCCACAAAACAGGTGGCACTATTCACATAATTGTTAACAATCAAATAGGGTTTACAACTTCGCCTCATAATTCGAGGTCGTCTCCTTATCCAACAGACATTGCCTTGATGGTAGAAGCTCCAATTTTTCATGTTAATGGCGATGACCCTGAAGCAGTCGTGCATGCAGCAAAAGTTGCCACTGAATTCAGACAAAAATTTCACAAAGATGTAGTCATCGATATATTTTGTTATCGCCGCTTTGGACACAATGAAGGTGATGAACCCATGTTTACACAGCCGTTGATGTATTCAAAAATAAAGAAACATCCCACTACTCTGCAAATTTATTCGGAACGCCTAATAAAAGATGGCCTGTTAGAAAAAAGTGAGATTGAAGCGAGTAAGGCTTCATTTAAAGATTACCTTGAAACCGAATTTGAAGCTGGCGCTTCGTATAAACCGAATAAGGCCGATTGGCTTGACGGCAGATGGTCTGGCCTTAAAAACGAAAGTGAACGGTATGACCGAGGAGAGACTGGAATCAAATCGGCATTTTTTGAAAAGGTCTCTAACGCGCTTACTTCAGTTCCAAATGGCTTCAACCTTCATCGGACAGTTGAAAGAATGCTTTCTAACAAAAAACAGATGTTGAAATTGGGTGACTCAATCGATTGGGCAACGGGCGAGGCATTGGCTTTCGGTTCACTTCTATTAGAAGGTTACCCTGTTAGACTTTCAGGACAAGATTGTACAAGGGGAACTTTTAGCCAAAGGCATAGCGCATTCATCGATCAAAATAATGAAGAGAAGTATTACCCATTAAATCACATAGAAAAGAACCAAGCAGAGTATGAGGTTATTGACTCAATGCTATCTGAATATGCTGTTTTAGGATACGAATATGGTTATACACTAGCGGAACCAAACGCCTTAACTATCTGGGAAGCACAATTTGGTGATTTTGCCAATGGCGCTCAAATAATGATAGATCAATTTATATCGTCCGGTGAAAAAAAATGGCTCCGGATGTCAGGGTTAGTAATGCTTCTTCCTCATGGATATGAAGGACAGGGTCCAGAGCATTCTTCTGCCCGACTCGAGAGGTTTCTTCAGGCTTCCGCAGAGGATAACTGGATTGTAGCAAACTGTACCACACCATCAAATTATTTTCACTTGCTAAGACGACAACTTCATAGAAATTTTAGAAAACCACTGGTTATAATGACACCAAAATCACTCCTTAGAAACAAGATGGCAACAAGCAAAAAAAAGGATTTTTTAAGTGGCTCCAGTTTTCACCGAGTTTTATGGGATGATGCTCAACTTGGAATTTCTAAAACGAAATTAGTGCCTGACGAACAAATTAAGAGAGTAGTAATATGCTCAGGGAAAGTTTACTATGATCTTTTTGTTCAACGCGACAAAAATGGGCTAACAGATATATATTTGTTAAGGCTTGAACAGTTCTACCCTTTTCCTGCGATGTCGTTAACCGAAGAATTGAGTCGATTCAAAAATGCAACTGTTATTTGGTGTCAGGAAGAACCAAAAAATCAAGGAGCCTGGGCTTTCGTGGAACCTAATTTAGAGTGGGTTCTGGCGAAAATTAAAAGTAAATGTAAAAGGGCTTTTTACTGCGGTAGGGAAGGAGCAGCCTCGCCCGCAACGGGTCTTGCGACCCAACATAACGAACAACAGAGACGGCTCATAAGCAAAGCAATAGGCTTAGAAGGAGAAAATAATGACTGAAATTGTTGTGCCAACCTTGGGAGAAAGTGTTTCAGAGGCAACGGTAGCAACTTGGTTTAAAAAAATGGGAGACCGAGTAATTAAGGATGAAATGCTCTGTGAGCTCGAAACCGACAAAGTAACCGTAGAAGTTCCAAGCACTGTCTCAGGAGTGCTAAAAGAAATAATTGCTCCGGAAGGCACTACTGTCGGTTTAAGTGCTATTCTTGCAGTAATCGATGAGACAAAAGTTGAGGAGGCTTTGGATGAACCTCTGAAGACACCCTCTGAGAATATGAAAAAAGGTTTTCATAATTCGAAAGAGGAAACCTCTGCTGCCACATTTAATAACGCACCATCTGCGAGAAAAATAATGGAGGAAAGGCATATTGATCCTACCAAGATTAGGGGTTCTGGGCGAGGTGGCAGAATTATGAAGGAAGACGTCATTGATATTAAAAAATCCAATTTAGATCGCAACCCATCCGATTACATCAACGAAAAAGCATCAATGGACTCAGCCGAGGAACGAGTCAAAATGAGTCGGATGCGACAAACCATTGCGATGCGTCTCAAGACGGCTCAAAATACCGCTGCAATGTTGACAACTTACAACGAGGTCGACATGACGGAAGTGATTAAGATTAGAAAACAATATAAAGACCTTTTTGAGAGAAAACATGGGATAAAGTTGGGTTTTATGTCATTCTTCATAAAAGCGTGTTGTCATGCACTTGAAGAAGTTCCTGAGGTTAATGCAGAAATTGATGAAACTGATATCATTTACAAAAGATATGTAAATATGTCTGTTGCTGTCGGTACCCCTACCGGTCTCGTGGCACCCGTTATAAAAAATATCAAAAAGATGAGTTTTGCAGAAATTGAAAAGTCATTGAACCAGTTTAGTAAGAAAGCCCGAGAAGGAACCCTAAGTATTGAAGAAATGAAAGGTGGAACCTTTACAATTTCAAATGGGGGAATTTACGGCTCATTGATGTCTTCACCAATTTTAAACCCACCCCAGTCTGGTATTTTAGGCATGCATAAAATTCAAGACCGGCCCATAGCAGTTAATGGTGAAATAGTAATTCGGCCAATGATGTATCTAGCGTTGAGCTATGATCATAGAATCGTGGATGGTAAAGGAGCCGTGACCTTTTTGGTTAGAGTTAAAGAAAGTTTAGAAGACCCAACTCGCTTGTTGATGGATCTTTAGAGAAAAGGAGGCGTGATGTCCGATTTTGATGTTCTGGTAATAGGGTCTGGGCCCGGTGGTTACGTTTGTGCTATCAAATCAGCCCAACTTGGATTGAAAGTTGCGTGCGTTGAAGGACAGAAGGACCTTGGGGGAACTTGCCTAAATGTTGGTTGTATTCCTTCAAAAGCATTACTTCACGCATCGGATGCGTACCACGAGAGTAGTAAATATTTCTCAAAAATGGGTATTGTGGCACCTTCTGTAATGATAGATTGGGTACAGATGCAAACATATAAGAAAACCATGATTTCTCAAAATACTCAGGGTATAAAATATTTATTCAAAAAAAATAATATTTCTCTTATTCAAGGTTGGGCAAGGATTGAAGATGAAAATACAGTTTCAGTTGGGGATACAAAAATATCAGCGAGTCATATTGTTATTGCAACGGGCTCCAAACCGAGTACATTAAAAGGTATTGATATCGATGGAGAAACGATCGTCGACTCGACAGGCGCATTAAACCTAAAATCAATACCAAAAAAATTTGCAATCATCGGAGCCGGAGTCATAGGGTTGGAATTAGGGTCCGTCTATAGTCGACTTGGAACCGAAGTCACTGTGATAGAGTTTTTAGATAATATTATAGATGGAATGGATAAAGAGGTATCAAAAACATTTCTAAAAATACTGAAGAAACAAGGATTAAAATTCATTTTAAATAGCAGTGTTGAAAACATAAAAAAAAATAAGAAGTCTGCGTTAGTAGAATACACAAAAAAAGATAACCTTGAAACTCAAAGCATTGAGGCCGATATTGTTTTAGTGGCAACTGGCAGAAGAGCCTTTACTAAAAATTTGGGATTAGAAAATATTGGTATTAATCCGAATGACTCTGGTCAAATCGAAGTTAATAGAAATTTGCAAACAATCCATTCCAATATCTACGCAATTGGTGATGTTATTAAAGGACCAATGTTAGCGCATAAGGCGGAAGATGAAGGCATTGCGGTGGCAGAACAAATTTCCGGCCAGAGTATTAACATTGACTATAATTTGGTACCATCGGTGGTTTATACATCACCAGAAGTTGCATCCGTTGGTAAAACTGAGCAAGACTTGAAAAACGAGAGTCTTGATTTCAAAATAGGGAAGTTTTCATTCATGGGAAATGGCCGCGCTAAAGTAAATTTTTCTACAGAGGGCTTTGTCAAAATTCTAGCTGATAGTTTGACAGATAGAATATTGGGTGCTCATATAATAGGGCCTGGGGCTGGAGATTTAATTCATGAAATTTGCGTTGCAATGGAGTTTGGTGCGAGCTCTGAAGACCTGGCTAGGACTTGCCATGCGCACCCAACTGTATCCGAGGCAGTTAGAGAAGCAGCCCTAGCATGCCTTGATGGATCCATACATAGTTGATCAATCTAAAAGCATTCCCAAACAACTCGTAACATCTGCCTGAAGACTAGAAATAATATCCGTCTTACTTCCACTTCGTAAAGCAGATAACAGAAGTCTATGGTTATAAGTCGTTTGATACCTAATTTTTTTATCGTAGATATATCTCATTGTCGGTCCTGATTGCAGCCAGATTGTTTCCAAGAATGCTAGCATGGCAGGTGCCTGAGCTCTTAAGTAAAGTGTTTTGTGAAATTCAATATTTTTTTGAATGTAGCCGGTCGAATTTTCTTTAACAATCATCTCTTCAATTAAATTATTAATCGAAGATAGGCGATTAATTAGCACAGTGTGAACTCTTGGCAAAGCTCTAATAGCAAGTTCAGGTTCCAGCATATTTCTCAAACTTACAAGCTCTTCAATCCGATCAGTACTTAAGCCTATTGTCATTATCCTTCCTGATTGTGACATTGAAAAGGCGCCTTCTGCGGCTAGCCTTCTAATGGATTCCCTAACTGGCGTCATAGATACCTTAAATTCGTTAGCCAAACCACGTATGGTAAAACCACGTCCGGGTTCAATTTCTCCAAACATAACTCGCTGCCTCAAAGCTCGGTAAATCCTCTCATGAACAGTTATAACGGGCTCAGTAACCATCAGCTGATCTCCAAAAGTTCATTGGCGAAAACGCTCTCTACAAATGTTAACTTGTAATGACTAAAAAACAAAACTATGCAATATACTACCATTTTTTTTTAACCATCGCCGAGGCTCCTGATAGTTGGGAAAGACTCGACCTACTGTTTTCCAAAATTCTCGACTGTGGTTTAAAAACACCAGATGTGCCACCTCATGAGCGGCTACATAGGAACTAACTTCTAAAGGAGCCAAAATCAAACGACAACTAAACATTAAATTGCCGTCGGACGAGCAAGATCCCCAGCGAGATTTAGTATCCTTAATTGACAATTTTTTATAAGAAACACCTAATCTTTTAGCATATAAACTGCACTCTCTCTCAAAATATTCTAGGGCAATTCCTATCAGTATCTTTTTCACATAGGATGGTATTGAAGAATTAGTATCTGGAATCGCCAAATAAGTCTCATCTAATACAAACGGTCCTTGCAATTCACGACTTTTTGTTAAAACTCTGGATTTTCCATGTATCGGCAGAATGGTGCCCGCTTGAATTAAAACTTCTTCTCGCCGTTTGAGTAACTGGTTTTTTATCCAATCTATATTCTTTTCGATAAATCTTCTCAATTTGATAAAGGGAGTTTCACTGGGAATAGTTATTCTAAAATCTTCGCCCATTCCGCTAACCCGTACGGTCAATCTCCTGACTCTCCGAGAAGCAACGATTCTGCTAGAAAACCCATATTCGCTTTCTAAAAGTAAACTTGCTTGTTTAACATCTAATTTGGTAACAGCTTTATTCCATCACTATAATTAACTTAAACAGTAATAACAGAAATTTTTATCATAGGCTACGGTGATTTGTGCCTAAACAGCATAAAATTACGGACAACTAATGAACCTCAATCTGCTTCTAACGATTTGATAAATTGAATGTTCACCAACCTTTCAATTTAATGATATGTGAATTCCCTTAACGTTCATCGGATTCCAAGACTTTACTTGAGTAAAATATAAGGCAATCAATTGATTTCTAAACTTAATGATCGTGACGAAAATTGAAGCTAATTTAAGGGTTTTAGCCAATTTTCATTCAGTAAGAGTATATAATTCTCAGATACAAAAATTTAGACACTTGCATTTTTTTTAAAAACCAGGTTAATGCGAAGTACGTTTTAAGTAAGTGAGTTAAGGAAGTGAAAATTATTGCACTGATCAGTAAAATTAATAATGGTTCTAGGAGGGTCAATGCCAAAAGAAGAATGGGGCACCAAACGAACATGCCCAAAATGCGCAGTAAGGTTCTATGATTTAAACAGAGATCCATTAATTTGTCCGAACTGTGGAGCTACATTTGACCTGTCATCAATTTTAGATACCTTCAAAAAAGCACCTCGGGAGTCTTCTGGCCCTAAAACTGAAGAAACAGCTGCGATCAACCCAATCATAGAAACTGATGACTTAGATTCAGATGCCATAATTTTAGAGGAAGATGATACGGGAATTGAACTTGAGGACGAGTTACTAGAAGAGGAGGATGAAGACTCTGTTTCGCTTGAAGTGCTAACTGATGTTCCCACCGAAGATGAGGATAACTGAACAAAAATGCTTACTCTAGGGGCCATAGCTCAGCTGGGAGAGCGCTTGCATGGCATGCAAGAGGTCAGGGGTTCGATCCCCCTTGGCTCCACCAATTCCATATTATATAGTTAAATTTATAAACTGGATCCGTCAAACTCAACCTTATATTCCTGAATAGTATTACCACCGTCCACCACAATCATTTGGCCTGTAATGTAACTAGCTTCCTCAGAAGCCAAAAATAAAACTGTATGACCAACTTCCTCTGGTTTTCCAGGACGGCCGACAGGGGTATACAGCCCTGCCTGAATCTCCTCTTGGCTACTAGATCCTGTCTGAATCCAACCAGGCCCTACACAATTAATGGTTAAGTTGTTTTCTCCCTCCTCAATAGCTAAAGATCGGGTCAAGCCTAACATTGCTGCCTTTGCCGCACTGTAAACCGTACTTCCATTTATACCAACCAATGTGCCTGTTACCGAGGAGACATTTACAATACGGCCATATTTCTGTTTTCGAAGTTCTGGTAAGACAGTTAAACTAACTAGGAATGTACTTTTTAGACTTATGTCTATGCCAAAATTCCAATTTTCTAGAGTCAATTCAGAAAATTTTCTAGAAGGTTGGTCGCGCCCCGTTTGAACCATTCCAGCATTATTTACCAAAATATCAATTCCAGAAAATGTGTGTTTGGCAGTTGCAACCAATTCCTTGACTTGATTTTCATCTGTGAGGTCCGCTCGAAACCCTTTAACTCTAGTTTTGCCATAACTATGTTCGAGTTCTTGAACCCTATCGAATATACGGTCAGTTGTCGAAGTTATCATGACACTCGCACCAGCTTTTGCAAGTATGTTTGCTATTGAAAAGCCGATACCTGTTTCACTACCACATCCTGTTACTATCGCTACTTTATCATCGAGATTGAACAAATTACTCTCCTCGCGCACGCTGACTGATGGAATAAAGCTTAGTCTCTAAAATTTCAATCGACAACCTCTATACCAAGTTAATTACAATTTATTGTCCCTTAAAATATCTGTACAGGTGGCTGCTCCATTGAAAATTGAATTTCTTAAAAATGCTAATAATGGCAAACTCAAGTAAAATTAAATGTACACAAGAGTAATTGATAAACAATAATACTTTTAAAAAATAAAAGCCAATATGTTATTGCGTGACGTGAAATCAGGTGGCATAATAGGCTATGAAGTTGATTAAAGTAGTTGCTCAAAACGAAATCAAAAATGACGCTTTGGACCTAGTGTTCTTCAACCGGACCGAACTAAACCCAATACTAAAAATTTATGGCAAAATGGTTTCGCTTGGAGAGTGGCGAGATTACAATATTTCTTCTGGTTCATCTCGTGCTGTATTCTCCGTATTTAGGCGAACGTCTGAAACACCCATTTATAATATAGTAAAGGCACCAAAAAAATATCAGCGAAATAGTAGATATTCGGTCGTAACAATGGACGGTCAAATCATAAACAAGGGTAACTCGCTTGAAAAAGTGTTACGCATTTTCAACAGGCGATTACTAAAGTTAGTATAAAACTGCCTTTTAATACGCTTTATGTCTTGTCTTTAGGCCATCTTGTAAAAGGGAAAGGAGGTCTTTCGCTTTTCCACAAACAATAAGATATTGCCATGCGATTCCAATTTATTAGCGCCGTACCAAAATCTTCAACATACTCATTAGGTTTTCCTGTGAACAAAGCCCAGCCAAATTGAAATAATGAAAGAAACCAAAGAAGCGCCTCGACAAAACTATAACAAAATAATATTATCAGAACGCATACAGCTTTGAGCCACTTGCTTTGCTTTGGATAGTAATCTTCCGATTCATGTTCTTCTATCATATGTCCTCTGCGTTTTAATATAAGCATTTTTATCTGTTATTCAATTGTGGAATATCAAGACTTCATGCTAAGTTATCAACTAGAAAAAATATTGTGAACTCGACAAAACGACAAGAGGGAAAATGCGTGATTTTCATGAACCTGGACGATCTACTGTTTATGCCACCGATGGAATGGTTGCAACTTCTCATCCCATTGCATCAAAAGTAGCTATTGATACTTTACAAAGCGGTGGTAATGCTGTTGACGCAGCACTAGCCGCTGCTTTACTTCTTCCTATTTGTGAACCACAAATGACGGGTTTATGCGGCGATATGTTTGCGCTTGTGAAATTACCAGGATCTGAAAAGGTCATTGGATTGAATAGTTCTGGTAAATCTCCAAAAAATATAACCGGCCAGAAATTACGCCAACTAGGTATGGATCTTGTACCATCTGATAGTCCGCACGCAATCACGATGCCCGGAGCAATAGCAGGTTTTGAAACTCTTGCGCGAGATTTTTCCAAATTTGGCTTATCAACGGCATGTCAACCAGCCATTCACTATGCTAAGCAGGGAATACCAGTATCTCCCAGGGTAGCTTTTGATTGGAGAAGAAATGAGAGTGCGCTTTCCGAGAAAGCCCGATGTCATTACCTTATTGATGGTAAAGTCCCAAAGGAAGGAAATCTGTTTAAGGCACCGCTCCAAGCAAAGGTTCTAGAAAAAATAGCTGCTTTTGGTGCAAAAGGGTTTTATGAAGGAGATGTTGGAAAAGATATTGTTAAGTCCCTACAAAATCTTGGCGGATACCATACTGTAGACGATCTGGTCCAAGTATCATCTGAGTATGTATATCCGTGGTCATCCACTTATCGAGATGTAGAGTTAATCGAATTACCCCCAAATGGACAAGGCGCTACCGCTCTGTTATTGGCAAATATTTTGTCTAACTTTAGCCTTATCGATTTAGACCCATTTGGATATGAGCGCATTCACCTGGAGGCAGAAGCATCAAAACTTGCTTATAAAATGCGAAACCAATACTTGTCCGATAGAGATTCTTTGCCACAGAATTTTTCAACTGTTTTGACAGCACCTTTTGCAAGGAAATTAGCTAGTTCTATAGATATGAACAAGGCCTCCCCTAACTTGAGCAGCTCAACTGAGGAATTTCATCTTGATACAGTCCTACTTACCGTCGTGGATAAAAATAGGTGCGCAATATCACTTATTTTCTCGATATTTCATGCTTTTGGGTCTGGTCACGTTTCGGAAAAATATGGATTGTTATTTCAAAACAGGGGAGCTGGATTTACTCTGGAAAAAAATCACCCGAATGAGTTAGCAGGCGCTAAAAAACCACTCCATACCATTATTCCAGCGATGGTCAAAAAGAATGGTAAATTAATAATGACTTATGGTGTTATGGGAGGACAATATCAACCTGTTGGTCATGTGCGGATCCTATCAAACCTGATTGATTATAAAAATGATATACAAAGTTCTATCGATATGCCCAGAAGTTTTGCGGATAGCTCGGGTCTGATTTTAGAAAACGGTTATGATGACTCAGTAGCCATAAAACTAAAAGAGCTTGGACACAGCATCGTGAGACCTGAAGCACCGTTAGGCGGAGCCCAAGCTATACTCATTAATCAGTCAGACAACGTTTTGATAGGAGCATCAGACGGAAGAAAAGATGGAATTGCAATTGGCTTCTAAGCTTATTTCTTTCGATCAGAAATTAATGCAACCTATCGAAAAATTGATATCGTCCATCAGCCATTTTCCCAAAAATCTGCCTTACCTCGGGATGGTCTACAGGTTCACCACTTTCGTCTGATACAAGATTCTGTTCCGAAACATAAGCAATATAGTAACTAGTATCGTTTTCAGCCAATAAATGATAAAAAGGTTGGTCTTTTTTGGGTCGATAGTCCTCGGGGATAGAATTCCACCATTCGTCTGTATTATCAAATGTTGGATCTACATCAAATATAACACCCCTAAACGGATGAATACGATGCTTAACAATTTGTCCAATAGAAAAAACTGCTTTTCTGTTAATCATTAGAATCCCTCCTGGTACTCGTTCCTACCCTGCTATACTGAAAGAGTCTAGCTTAAGATTACTATTTTTGAAACAGCCTGAGCTTGCCAATTAATTCAACTTACTAATATATTAAGTGAGTCTTAATAAATTGGAAGAAAAAAACTTGCGATATTTGTGTGTAATATTTTTGTTTCTTTTGGCAAGCTGCAGTTTGATTAATTCAAAAAAAATGTCACAAAGTGATGCCTGCTCAATTCTAGACGCAAAACGGTCATGGAAACGTGCTATTAATAAAACTACCCAAAGATGGAATGTCTCACCTGGTCTGCAACTGTCTTTCATATTAACAGAGTCAAACTTTAGACCTAGAGCAAAAACTGATAGAACCTATATTTTTGGTTTCTTGCCAACTGGCCGTCTATCGTCGGCTTATGGCTACGCACAAGCAATTGATGCGACATGGGAAACCTATCAAAGAAAATCGGGAAATAGATTGTCGAGTAGAACAGACTTCGCCGACTCTGTTGATTTTATAGGATGGTACACAAACGAAACAACTAAAAAACTAAATATCCCAAAATCAGATGTATTTAACCAGTATTTAGCCTATCATCAGGGCCACGCTGGTTTCAAACGAGGTCACTACAAGAAAAAGCCAAATTTAATTTCTGTAGCTAAAAGGACCCAACTAAATGCAAAGAAATTCAACCAGCAGCTTAAAAATTGTCGATAATTTTGATTTGCCTGTGTTGGAGTCGCTCAGTTCAAAACTGCTGCCAAAAAAACAGAACTCAAACACTATTTGCATAAACTAATTAGATAAATTAAAAAAGGGTTTTATAAGAATCATGCTCAAGGCATATGTCTCTTATTAAATTTTGGTGTTTTCTACTGAGGATTGAGCTCCATAGTGAACGATTATCTATACCCGAAAACGCTTTAGATTTTTTACGTCATTTTTTCGGGCGACATATTAGATTTTTCCAAAAACTTATTCGTTCGCAAGTAGCGGTGTAACCGATAATTGACTAGCACTTATAATTATAAAGTCACAAAACACTTGTCCTTTAACACTTGGCGACAAGACATATTGGCATATTATCAATAGACTCCACCCAAAATTTTATTGCGCTAGATCTTAATCAATTTAAATGGCATAAAGTAACAAATGTAAATTAAATCTCACTGGTCAAATCATTATCTTAGAACCAATCGGACAAAAAACAGTGGCTATCAAAACGTTAACCATTTATTTTGAAAACAAATTAATACGGCATGCTGTATATGATTAGGGCGAAATTTAGTAACTATTACTAATGTTTTTTAAACAATAAAATGTGGTTTTCTAAAATGCATTTAAAACAATGTGTTATCTGAAGTATTATGTTTTCTTTAAGTATTGACTATCCTTCATGCAATTAATAAAGTGACAAGCGTATAAATCACCAAATGATGGTAAGGAGAATAATTACTAAGCTAAACTCAGAGTAAAAAAATGGATCCACCTAAAAATGATTCAGATAAGCTAGACCAACTGAAAGACAGAATACGGCTTGCTAGTGACTCTGGGACAGAAAAAAGTTTCACCAGAGAGAATCACAAAAATATAAACTATGCTTGGAGGATGGTGCTTGAACTAGTGGTCGGAATGTTAATCGGCGTACTTATAGGATATACATTTGATTATTTGCTAGGTTCAGCACCATGGATGCTAATAATTATGTCACTTTTTGGCTTTGGTGCAGGAGTAAGAGTAATGATGAAGACGGCAGAAGAATTCACACAATCTGGTAAGAATAGAGATTAATTTTTACGGTAGAAACATAAGAAAAACGAGGAACAGTTGAAAGAAAGTTCGGAGAGCCAATTTAATATTTATCCGATGGATCAATTCATAATTGACCCAATGTTTACTAACTCTACTGAGTTACAATGGTATTCTTTCACTAACCAATCATTGTGGATGCTTGCTAGTATTGTGGGGATTGGTATTCTATTTATTTTTGGGATTAGAAAAAATGAAGTGGTGCCTGGAAAACTTCAATCTGTTGCTGAGATAATATACACATTTGTGAAGAAAATGGTTGTGGATATCGCTGGACCTGAGGGCCTGCGCTATTTTCCATACATTTTCACCCTATTTACGTTTATTCTTTTCGGCAATGTTTTGGGATTGTTGCCCTATAGTTTTACCACAACAAGTCACATAGCAGTCACTGGAATACTGGCTATGGCTGTATTTCTTTTCGTCACAATATTAGGGTTCGCCAAAAATGGTGTAAAATTTTTAGCACTATTTTGGATTTCTAGCGCTCCGATGGCCCTAAGACCAGTCCTATTGATCATTGAGGTAATTTCATATTTCGTGCGTCCTGTAAGTCACTCTATTCGTTTGGCAGGAAATATGATGGCAGGACACGCAGTTATAAAGGTTTTTGCTGGATTTGCGGGTGCATTAGGATTAGGAGCAATTGCACCTATTATTGCAATAATGGCCGTTTATGGTCTAGAAATGTTAGTAGTTGTAATACAAGCATATGTATTTACCATTCTAACGTGTGTATACCTGAATGATGCACTTCATCCAGGTCATTAATTAAACATAGAAGGAAAAAATAATGGAAGGCGATATAGTAGAAATGGGTAGATTAATTGGTGCAGGATTAGCGTGTACCGGAATGGGCGGCGCTGCAATAGGCGTTGGACATGTTGTGGGAAACTTCCTAGCCGGCGCATTACGAAATCCAAATGCAGCTGCTTGTCAGACAGCTACAATGTTCATCGGAATAGCTTTCGCAGAGGCATTAGGAATTTTTAGTTTTCTAGTTGCATTGTTGCTGATGTATGCATTTTAAAAAGTTTTTCTTTATTCCTCTAACTACAAAATCAGGCTATAAAAATGGCAGTTGACAACAGCGTGAAAGTATCCTCAGGAATGCCCCAATTGGACTTTTCTACTTTTCCTAATCAGGGGTTCTGGTTGGTTATCACTATTACTTGTCTTTTTTTGATGGTCCGACTGCTGATTATCCCACGAATGGATAACATTTTGGCCAACAGGCGAAAAGTTATAGAAGAAGACCTTGTAGGAGCTGAAAAATTCCGAGACTCTGCCGAGGAATTAAAAGATTCAATAACCAAAGAATTAGACGCTGCGAAGTTGCGAGCAAATGACATAATCAGTAAAAGCAAAGATAAAATGAAAGTTGCTCATGAAAGCGGTATGATAGAAGCATCAGAAATGACAAAAAAGCTAATATTGGAATCAGAAAAAAATATTGCGAATTTGAAAAGCAACGCAAATAAAAAAATTGACGAAATTTCTAAAGATCTTGCGCCAAAGATAGCAAAAAAAGTTTTGTCCATGTCTGATTAATTGATTAGCAGTGAAAGTCGTGTGAGGTTAAATTACGATGACTAGGTTTTGGTGGAAAAAAACACTTGTATTTAAAACTTCTTTGGTTTTTTTGCTTGTAGCCTATGGCCAACATGCGTTTGCGGCAGGGGACGCACCTCTATTTAGCTTAGACAATACAGATTTTGTAGTAACGTTGGCATTTTTGGCTTTCATCGGAATTCTATTATATTTAAAAGTGCCTCGAATAGTAGGTAATTTTCTAGACAAAAGGGCAGATGCAATCAAAGAAGAAATAGATAATGCAAATTCAATACTGGAGGAATCAAAATCTTTACTTGCTAAATTAGAAAGAGAGCACAAGCACAATATAGAACGAGCAGAAAAAATTATACTTGATGCGGAGAATGAAGCCAAAGCACTAATAGAAGGCTCAAAGAAAGAAATTAAGAAAGCGATAGAAAGAAAGGTCAAAATTGCTGAAGAACAGATACAGGCAACGGAGGAGGCCGTTATAAGGAGCATAAAAGACCAGGCAGTCGATAAATCCTTTAGTTTGGCAGAAAAGAAGATCGCTGAGGTTAATAAAAGTACTACAACTTCAAAACTTATTGAAAACTCAATATCAGAGATAAAAAGTCAAATTTAATTCAAGCTAAATAATCAAAACTGAATGACTTTATTTTTGAATTACAAGCCAGATATAAAGGTCGTTAGATTTATTTAAATTACAATAAGAGGGATTCTTAATCAAAGCAGTAGTGCTTCGCCGCTTTTTAGGTTTAATGTTTGAAAAAAAATTTGAACTAACTCAGATTTGCGTAAGTGAGCTCAGGGGGGTGAATTGGATAAAAACTTCAAAGTGCTTGGAATAGGGAATGCTATGGTTGACATTCTTATTCACGCAACTGACTCGTTTCTTAAGATGCACTCGATCAAAAAAGGTGTTATGCAACTAATTGACCTTAAAAGAGCAAATTACTTATACAATGATTTTGGTACTGAAAAAGAGGTTTCAGGGGGGTCTGGAGCAAACACAATAGTGGGCCTAGCATCATTAGGGGTTCCAACTTGTTATATTGGAAAAGTAAGTGATGATCAATTAGGCAATAAATTTCGTATCGATTTAAATGACATGAATGTTAATTACGACACCACTTTTTTAGAAACTCAAGGCTCAGCCGAAACTGGCAGATGCATAGTTTTTGTTACTCCAGACGGTGAAAGGTCAATGAATACCTACTTAGGAGTAACAGAGTTTTTAGAGGCTACAGATATAGACCCTATGAAAATTAGTCAAACTGAGTGGCTATATCTTGAAGGTTATAGGTTCGATGGTCAAAAAAGTGAACTCGCATTTGCTAAAGCAATAGATACCGCCAAGAGTTATGGAGGTAGAATCGCATTAACTTTGTCAGACCCATTTTGTATTGAGAGAAACATGCAAGCTTTTAAGAACCTAATATCAAGCGGTCTCGATCTTCTATTTTGCAACGAATTAGAACTAAAATTACTTTGTAATACCAAAAACCTTGAAATCGCTGCGCAGTATATTTCAAAGTCTGTTCCTTTGTTGGCCTGTACGCTTGGAGAAGAAGGTGTATTAGTTTGCGATAGAGGAAACATAACTTTAGTTCCCACAGAAAAAGTAGAGGCAGTAGATACCACTGGAGCGGGGGACTTGTTTGCAGCTGGCTTTTTATATGGTTTAATACACAAACAAGGTCCGGAAATCTGCGGCAAAATGGGTAACTTAGCTGCATCTGAAATCATCAGCCATTTGGGAGCTCGACCAGAAATAAACTTGGGTTCTTTGTTTAAAGATAAATTACCAAACTTCAAATCGATTGGTTAGCTAATAAATCTATTTTCTTGTAGCTATTTTAAATACATCTTCCAGAGCTGGTTCAGTCGTTGCTATGTCCTTTATAGAAATTTTAGCCTCTCTGCAAATGTCTATAACCTTTTCTGTTGAAATAACTGTCTTATCAAATGCTAGGTGCAAAATTCCATCAGTCCCAAGCGACGGTTTAACAAACGGTGGAAAAGGAGGAATTTGTTGTAGTTTCTCATTTGGCTGAACAATCAAAATTTTTGTATTTATCTTACTCAAAAGTAATTTAGTATCTCCATTCTCTACCATAATGCCCTTGTTTAATATTCCAATTTTATCACAAATCTTTTGTGCTTCTTCTAAGTAGTGGGTAGTAAGCACTATTGTTGTTCCCTGTTTATTCAGTTCTAAAATGTAATCCCAAAGCATTTCTCTGAGTTCAATATCTACACCTGCGGTGGGTTCATCTAAAATTAAGATTGGCGGGCTATGCACAAGAGCTTTTGCAATTAGTAGTCTTCTTCTCATTCCACCGGACAACGATCTAGAATATGCAGTGCTCACATCATCTAACCCAACTTTTTTAAGAATCTCTGAAGTTCTTCGCTGATTTTTCCGGATTCCAAATAATCCTGCCTGAATTTCTAAAGCGTCTTTGGGACATAAGAATGGATCAAGATTTAATTCTTGGGGAACCACTCCTATATATGACCTAGTCTTTTCAGGATAAGTGTCCTGATCATAGCCCCATATTCGCACCGTACCACAAGTTTTCACCGTCAAACCTGAGATGATATTTATTGTTGTTGATTTCCCTGCTCCATTAGGACCTAGAAGACCAAAAATGCAGCCTTTCCCTATTTTGAGGTTCAGCGCATCTAGTGCTACTTTTGAAGATGTACTGTTTGCTCCACGATAGTGCTTTGAAACGTTTGCTAGCTGCAAGGCGCTCTCTTCAGAATTCACCATAATAAATTATATGCCTCTTGCGACGAAATTGTTGATACTGTTAAACTGAATTGATAGACTAAAGCGCAGTATAGCTGAACAATATAAACAATTAAATACTATTCTAGCTAAGGCGCATAAAAGATGAAAAATTTGCCCCGTGAAATACAAGAAGTAACGTCTGATAAAGTAGCGTGCGTAGGTAGCCAAGACTCAAAATCAGAAGGCCACCCTAAGGTCTGGCTACGAATCTCGCCTGAAACAGGACTTGTTATATGTCCCTACTGCGAAAAAACCTTTATGTTAAAAACATAGTAAAAAACGCATTTGGTAAAAAATTGAAAAAATGACACATAAAAAAATGTTTGGCAAAGGCCATATACTTCACCTAGTAGACGGCTCTGGGTTTATCTTTAGAGCATACCATGCACTTCCCGCCCTAAGTAGATCTGACGGCATGCCAATTGGAGCGGTGGCTGGATTTTGTAACATGATTTTCAAAATGTTGGACAATAATGAAGGTGCTGATGCGGCTACCCATATTGCAGTAATTTTTGACCATAAAGGTAAAACTTTTCGAAATGATATTTTTGCCGATTACAAAGCGAATCGACCACCTGCACCGGACGATTTAATTCCTCAATTTGACCTCATAAAAAAAGCAACTGTTTCATTTAATTTACCCTGTATTGAAGTTCCAGGATACGAGGCAGATGATGTAATTGCGTCATACGCAGACCAAGCACAAAAACTTGGAGGTACTGTGAAAATTTTCTCGTCTGACAAAGACTTAATGCAACTGGTCGGAAATGGTATATCAATGTACGATCCAATGAAGGGTCGAAGTATAGGTCGACAAGAGGTCTTTGAAAAATTTGGTGTGCCGCCGGAGAAAGTCATCGAAGTACAAGCATTGTCAGGAGACTCGATTGATAATATTCCTGGAGCGCCCGGAATAGGGCCAAAAACTGCTGCTCAACTAATAACTGAGTTTGGCAATTTACAAAACTTACTGTCACGAACCGATGAAATAAAGCAACCTAAAAGACGTCAAACACTTCAAGAAAATATCAAAAACATAATTATTTCAGAAAAATTAGTAACGTTACGTAAAAACTGCCCTCTCCCAACACAATTGGCCAAATTTGAAATAACCAATTTAGACGTAGAAAAAATACTCTCTTTCACTCAAGAAATGGAATTTAGAACTCTGACTCGACGTATTATCGAAAAATGTAAAAATCAGATTGGTGAAGATCAATTAAAGAAATTTGAAAAAACTGAAATTAAAGTGTCTAACGCAAATGACCCCATTTTAGAAAAAATTCTAAACACACCCTACGAACAATATACCACCATAACAGACAGCAATACATTGGACATATGGATTAGAAAAATTAAAGAGCGTGGCTATTTTGCGATAGATACAGAAACTACATCTTTAAATGAATTAGAAGCAGAATTAACGGGAATATCATTAGCAATTCAGCCAGGGGAAGCGGCTTATATTCCAGTCGGACATATAGATAATGACCCCTCAGAGGGTAGCTTGTTCAATGAAAAAGTTTTGAATAAGGCCCAACTTTCCAGAACTATTGTATTAGCAGCATTTAAGCCAATCTTAGAAGAAACTAGTATTTTAAAAATAGGCCAGAACATAAAATACGATATAAAAATTTTTTACAAATACAACATTAAACTAAAATGCGTAGATGACACTATGTTACTTTCGTATGTTCTTCATGGTGGGCTCCATCGCCATAATATGGACTTATTAGCACAAATGTATTTAAATCACGATCCAATAAAGATAAAATCTCTGATTGGAAGTGGAAAAACAGCCATAACATTTGATAAAGTTCCGATAAATTTGGCAGCTCCATATGCGGCCGAAGATGCAGATATAACTTTGAGACTTTGGCACTTTCTTAAACCTCAACTCCACAAAAATAAAGTTTCAACTGTATATGAAACCATGGAGAGGCCAATAATTGATGTATTATCAAAGATGGAGTTGACTGGAATAAGAGTTAGCAAACCCATTTTGGAAAATATGTCTTTGAGCTTAGCACAAAAATTAAAGGTATTAGAAAATGAAGTATTTACTCTAGCAAACTATAAATTCAATATAGCGTCGCCTAAACAGTTGGGTGATGTCTTATTTGTCCGAATGGGGCTTGTTGGTGGGAAAAAAGGTAAAAATGGTGACTTCTCAACTAGTTCAGATGTACTTGAGTCTTTGGCAGCCAGTGGAAATCAGTTTGTCCAAAAAATAATAGACTGGCGTCAGTTGGCGAAGCTGAAGTCTACATATACTGATGCTCTAAGAAATCACATAAATCCAATTACAAAACGGGTCCATACCTCATATGTTATATCTGGTGCTTCTACCGGACGATTATCATCTGCAGAGCCTAACCTCCAAAACATTCCAGTAAGAAGTGAGGACGGTAGAAAAATACGAGAAGCTTTTATTGCAGAAAAAAAGAAACGAATATTAAGTCTGGACTATAGTCAAATTGAACTGCGAATACTGGCACATATTGGGAAAATTCCCAGCTTAAAAAGAGCTTTTGAAAAAGGTTTTGATATTCATGCCATGACAGCATCCGAAATGTTTTCAATACCACTTGATCAGATGACACCTGAAATTCGAAGACGAGCTAAAGCCATTAATTTTGGAGTAATTTACGGTATTTCTGCATTTGGTCTTGCCAATAATTTAAAAATCTCCCGGGATGAAGCAAAAAACTTTATCGAAACCTATTTTGCGCGTTTTCCAGAAATCCGAACATATATGGAGCATACGGTAGAATTTGCAAAAAGTAACTTGTATGTCCAAACACTTTTTGGCCGTCGAATTCATACCCCGTCTATTAATTTAAAAGGTCATACAGGCGGATTCGCCCAACGGGCCGCAATTAACGCTCCAATTCAAGGTTCCGCAGCAGATATTATTCGAAGAGCAATGATACGTGTGCCCAAAGTCTTAAAGAAGCATTCACTTTCTGCCAAAATGCTTTTGCAAGTTCATGATGAATTGATTTTTGAAGTCCCAGATGATGA
>MDTA01048474.1_pt1 | contig 29565 bp, 24 predicted proteins | sample 811151 | NCBI WGS metagenome assembly MDTA01 (sample SAMN05326648, study PRJNA326480) | marine metagenome | isolation source: seawater | place: Indian Ocean: South | collected 2010 | reverse complement strand
TGGATCAGAAGGTCGTTGCCTTCATGCGCTGGCGCATTGAAATAGTCCGTGATCGCCGTGACGCGACCGACCTGTGTCTGCGGAACGGGATTCGTCATGTTGACGCCGCCCAACGCCATGTTTTCGACAGGGAAGCCGACATAACCGACGGGATCGCCTGGCTGGAGCGACTTGTGTTCTTCGATATCCGCGATCACGAGTGGCTTGCCGATGTCCTTGGTCTCGTCAACGTAGATGAAACCGACATCCGCTGCGATGCCTGCGGATCGAACCGGATCCGAATCCTTGGTCGCACTGATCTGGATTGGGACATAGTCCTCCCAGAGCCCGGCAAATGAGTCGTAGCCCGGATGGATCGAAGCGCCCATCGCCACGAATTCACGATCTCCATTGGGTCCACGAAGAATGATCAACTCGTCTTCAGTCAGTTCATTGAAGCGTTCTGCGACATGGGCATTGGTTGCCAGTTTTCCAGGTGCCATGACCCAGGCGGTGCCGAACGGATGTTCATCGCCATCTTCGTCACGAAGAATGACCAGGTAGGTCGACTGTCTGGCTTCATCCAGAACCGAGGGAAGATCGACGCCCATCGAGGTGACATCCGCGGAGAGTCCCGCGACTTCACCCTCGATCATCTGCATCGATTCATTCGTCATGGCCTGGTTCTTTTCGATGTTCTTGACTTCATCCTGAGTGATGAAAAACACTGCAACTCCAAGCCCCAGGACAATCAAGGACAAGACGACAGCGATGGCTGAGATCTTGCTGCTTTCCTTGGTCTCCACTGCAAGGGCCTGAACATCAACCGCATCAGCTGCCCCGGATGATCGCCTGTGCAGACTTTGCGCATCGATTTCCTGAGGCAGTGTCGCGGCAAGCTCATCGGCACGAACGGTTGTCATCTGAAGGCAGGGCCCTTCGGGGCCGATCTGGACAACGCATTGCTTTGGAAGCATCTGGACCGTCTCCATCAGCTGTCCGTTCATCGAAACACGACGATCCGCTGCCATCTCCATGTAGTAGTTGCCACGTACCCGTGTGATGGTGCAGTGTTCTCGTCCGACGGTCCGCTCATCCGGTGGAATGACCACCTGACAACGATCAGGGTCACGTCCCACGGCAATGGTTTCGACGTCATCCCCGAACTCCAGGACCCGACCTGCCAGATCCCCATCAACAAACTCGATCTTGAGCGGCATGCTTGCTTCCTTTCCCCGAGCAGGCGCCATCGGGCCCCCCTCGGGCTCACCCTGCATGGTAACGGCGACAGGGCATCCAGCCAGCCTGCGAGGTGGATACCCGCCCCACGCTGGAAGTCTGCCGTGAGAATCCGCTGAAGGCGTTGGCTGCTCGGATTCTCTCACGAATCCCGGGAGTTTCAGAGGCGATTGCCGATGCGGCGTGCCCTCACAATCCTCAAGATCCTCAGGAGCCGCCTCCAGAGCGGTTTGAGCCCCCTTCCTGCGACTACGATTCGAGCATGGATGTCCTGGCACGAATCGTGAAGACCCTGGAGGACGCCGGGGTGACTTGGAAACAGATCCGGCATGATCCGGTCAGGACATCCCAGGAAGCCGCCGACGTACGGGGTGAACCGCTGGCCATCGGTGGCAAGGCCCTCGTCGTCAAGGCCGACGAGACCTTCTCACTGGTTGTGATCAGCGCTGCCAGTCGACTCAAGTCGTCCCGGCTCAAGAAGACGTTGTCCGCAAGAAAACTCCGATTTGCAACACCGGAGGAACTGGCTGATCTGACCGGTCTTGTGCCGGGCAGTGTTCCTCCATTTGGAGAGCCCGTCCTGCCCCTTCCGGTTCGTGTCGATCAGAGCATCCTTGGACAAGATCGAATCGCTTTCAACGCAGGATCCCTGAGTGAATCGATCATCATGGATCGACAGGAGTGGTATCTCGTCGCTGGAGAACCCGAGATCATCGACGTCTCCATGTCACAGGAGTAAGTGCGAATTTTCCATGATGCAGAGCGGTTCACAAAGCCGACGTAATCAGTCTGTACAGACTGTTCGAACCTGTTCCGGAAATCAGTACTGCTCAAAGGGGCCACAACTCATGGATCAATCATCAAAACAAGCCGCATCACATACCCAGGCACTCAGTGGATTCGCCCAGTTGCTGACGGGTATTGGTTTCGTCGTCATCATCATCGGTGCCGTCGTCCTCGGTCTGACGCTCATCGGTGAACTGTCCTCGCTTGGAAGCGAAGATGAGGAACTCCGGGTCTTCGAGTTCGCCGCAGTCGTTGGAAGTGCGACCACGATGATTTATGGATTCATGATCACGGCACTCGGACAGGTGCTTTCCTGCATTCGATCCATGACGATCAATGTCGCCAAACTGGTGGAACAAGGCAACAACTAGAACAGCCTTGTTCTTCATTTCAAGTCCTGCCTTTCAACCCGTGCAGAGGGCTGCTACATTCAATGTGGCAGCCCTCTGTTCTTCATGAATGACGATACAGTCGAAATTCGACCAGCTTTCTCCCTCGACTATCGAAGGGCGCGTGACCTGCTTGATGGCGCATCGATGTTGTCGGGTCCTCAGGACCCCAGCGGTCCAATCGGTGGCCTTGGTCTCATGGGTTACATCATGGACGGAAGCATCAATCTCCGAACACTCCGGGTGCATGCAGAGAAGGAAGCCGAAGCCAGAGCGTTGCTGGATGCGCATGGCATCGTTCTGGTCGGTGGTGAAGGAGATACCGTGATCGATGTCTCGGAACTCAACTGTCCATCGTGTGGTGCCGTCTTGCAGGCGCAGCGAAGTCCTGGAGTCATTGCACGGTGTGAAGGCTGCGATCTGGCCTTCACATGGATTGATGTGACGGCGTCATGAATGGGCCCGGTGGGACTCGAACCCACACTTCCTCATCGGAAAACGGATTTTAAGTCCGTCGCGTCTGCCAGTTCCGCCACAGGCCCTGACACCAGTGTATCGACGCAAGACTCCCATTCGTATTCAAGTCGGTCTACCATGGATCCCATCCGGAATATCCGGCGATGGGCCTCACAGGATCGCCTGTCTCAGCTGCTTTGCGAAGAAAGTGAAACCATGATTTCAAGTCTGTGCCTGACGCTCCTGATGCTTGCTTCTCCGGCTGTCGACACCACGTCACGGCCGGACATCGTCATGATTCTCGTCGATGACATGGGATGGGCTGATCCCGGCTTCATGCCTGATGGTTCTCAGGTAACACCCAACTTGGATGCGCTTGCTGAACGAGGGATGGTCTTCACACAGGCGACGAGCAATGGGCCGAACTGTGCGCCCAGCCGAGCTTGCATGATGACGGGTCAATGGTCGCCTCGTCATGGAATCTTCACGGTCGGTAATGCCAAACGTGGCAAGGCGGAGAATCGACGGATGGAGCCGCCTCAGAATCGCACCGTGCTGGCTTTGCAAGAAGAGACCATGGCCGGGCAACTTGGCAAGGCCGGCTATCGAACCGGTCACTTCGGCAAGTGGCATCTGGGAAAGGACCCACTCGAACAGGGATTTGAATTCAATGTCGGTGGCAACAAGGCCGGTCATCCAAAGTCCTACTTCAGCCCGTATCGCAATGCGAATCTCAAGGATGGTCCCGAGGGAGAATCCCTCACTGATCGGCTGACGGATGAGGCCATCGAATTTCTTCAGGCCGAGGACGACCGACCGGTCTTTCTGCACATGTCCTACTACACGGTCCATACGCCGCTGCAGGCGACTGATGAGGAAATCGCAGCACTGCTGGAACAGCATCCCGACTGGGACAAGAGGCAGGCAACCTACACGGCCATGGTTCAGCGGCTCGACCGGAACATCGGAAGACTGCTGGAACACGTGGACGAGCATGATGTCGTCGTTTTCTGTTCGGACAACGGCGGCCAGCCGCGCATTGGAAACATGGCCATGCTCAGAGGATCGAAGGGCATGCTGTACGAAGGCGGTATCCGCGTTCCACTGGTCATCTCGGGACAGGGTGTCGAGTCGGGTCGCACGGACCTTCCTGTGACACTTCTGGACGTGGCCCCCACCATCTACGAATGGGCTGGTATCCCCGACGATGAGCAGTCGCTTGATGGTGACAGTCTGGTACCGGTCCTTGAAGGGTCGGATCATTCACTGGAATCCCGATCGCTGTTCTGGCATTTCCCGGCCTATCTCGAGGCCGCAGGCAAATCCGGTCCATGGCGTACAACCCCGGCGGGTGCCATCCGCGAGGGTCGATGGAAGTTGATTGAGTTCTTTGAAGATGGACGGCTGGAGCTCTACGACCTCGAGGCGGATCCAGGAGAAACCAGAAACCTGGCCAAACAGGAACCCGAGATTCGTGAACGCCTGCATCGACTTCTGGTCGAGTGGCGAGAATCCGTCAAGGCACCGATGCCGGTTGCACTCACTCAAGCGGCGCCCTGATGAAACTCATCTCTCTCCTTCTGCTCCTGCTCACGTTTGGTCTACTGGGTTGTGACGAGGAGAATCCCTACTTCGATTCATCGAACTGGAACATGAACCAGACGGTTGATCGTCTCGCCCGCATCGTCCAGAACGAAAACTCGTTGATTCTGGAAGCTCGTGACTCCAATGGTCTTTCGGAGACTTCGCGACGTGATCTCTGGGCGCTCTTCATGGATGAATGCGACATTGGATTTGAAGTCTGGGTCAGATTGAGAAGGAACCGACGTCTGGTCTCACCGTTCTGCGAGGCGTATTCGATCAAGGTCGCCCCACTCTTGGAGCAGCGAGCCGAACTGCAGGTACAGGGATCGGACGTGGATATCTTCTATTTGAAAGCCGTTGCCCCGAATCCGACTGCGGGAATCGAATTCGAGAGCCGATTCAAGGCGTTTGGCGCACGAGCACTTCAGGAACGATGCCTGGACCGGGAAGGTTACCGACAACGTCACTGGCCCTGAGTCGTCCCTTCGACGTCAACCTGATTCCGAAGTGTTCTTCCAACATCCGATTTCGATCGATCCGAACGGGGTGCCGAAGCTCTGATCGCGATGCTGGCCATGTTCGTCGCCGCTTCGGAGAGGTAATGCATCTTGTCTTTCCGCTGTGAGCGACTGAACCAGCGACCGCTCTCTCCCTGGTTCGCCTTGAGCCAATCGACTGCGCGATCAATCACCTCCTGGTCATCATGTCCACTTCGTGACAGGATCCAGATCGCAAATGCCGTGGGATACGCTTCACTCACATCCAGCTGCGATGAACCGTCGGACCGTGGCCAATCGCCCAGGGAAGCCATGCACCATCCACCATCTTCTTCCTGTTTGGCCAGAAGTTCGTTTCGGTAGTCTGCGAGAACATCGGGCGACAAGGTGATGCCGTTCTCGGCATGCGCCCAGAGCAACATGCCTTTCTGGTGCAGGTTCTGTGGCGGGTTCTTCGACAACCATGTCTGCAACGCTGCTTGTGCAGTCTTGACGGTGTCCTTCTGGCGGTACTCCTCCGGTGCTCGGCCAAGTGTCAAGGCCATGAGTGTCACACCGAAATGATGGTCGCTTTCATAGGGTGGCCAGTTGCAGGCCAGCCAATCCGGCCAGTGGCCCGATTCGTCCTGAAGAGACAGTGCGTGATCCAGGGCACGTTGAACCTCCGGGGTGAATGTGCCGAATCGGACACTGTCACCCAACGCCAGAAAACAGGCGGCCGCAACCATGCCTTCGACCGCGCCATACTGGCCCCTTGGTTCCAGCTCCTCACTGATGTAGCGGTCGAGATACTCCAGTGCGAATGCCCGAGCTTCGCGCCATGGTTCGCCCGCGGGTTCCATGGCTCCAGTCAGCAGATACAGACCGTTCGTGTGGCATGACACGCAGTTGTACGTCTGGACCCATTTTCCCGATGCCTCTGCGAGATAGCGATCCGCAGCCTTCAGGGAAAACTCGCCGATGGGCTCCTGGAGTCCGGGACTGCTCATGCAGATCAAGGTCGTCCAGATCCATGAATTCAAGACCATCACGAATCGTTCGCTTCCTGCTCGACCTTGTAATCAATCGTCGGCAAGGGAAAGATCTCGGATGGCTCATGGTAGGTATCCATCAGATCCGACATTCGAGCAACGATGTCCGGATGCTTGGACGCGACATTCTTCTGCTCGCCGATATCCGATTCGAGATCAAACAACTGGATGGTCGTGTTGCCTTTCTTCAAACCGGTGCGGACCGCTTTCCACCGCCCCATTCGCATGGCCTGCTTGGATCCGATCTCCCAGTACAAGGCCTCATGGGCCTCCTGCGATCCACCAGTCAGCGTCGGGAGAAAGGACTTTCCGTCACAGGCTGGTGATTCGGCACCGGCCACTTCAGCAAGTGTCGGAAGCACATCATGAAAACCGCTCACATGATCAGTGGTGCTTCCGGCGGCAACTTGGCCCGGCCATCGAACAACCATCGGGACACGAATGCCGCCTTCATAGAGGGATCCCTTGAGCCCTCTCAGAACACCCGTGCTGTCGAAGAAGTCGTAGTCGACTCCACCGGCATAGGTCGTCCCGTTGTCACTGGAGACGATGACGATGGTGTTGTCTGAAAGACCCTGCTTCTCAAGTTCATCAAGCAGGGCGCCGATCTCGGCATCCAGTCTCGTGATCATGGCCGCATAGGCAGCCCGTGGTCTCGGATGGGGAAGATAGCTCTTCTGCCCGAGATAATGCGTGGTATCCCATTCCCGTGGATAGGCTTCGATGTCTTCGATCGGTGCCTGAATCGCGACATGGGGAATCGGGCTGGCGTAATACAGGAAGAAGGGCTCGTCCGAATGATCGCGGATGAACTGAACGGCTTCATCCCGCATGTAGTCCGGGGCATAATCCTTGCGATCGTATCTGGCTCGATACGCTTCTTCATTCTCGAGCGGAGCCTGAATCTTCTGATGAGCCCGGTAGTACTCGCCATCGTTGAGGACATGTTTCTCTTCGTTTCGCCAGAGATGGGCTGGATAGTAGTTGTGAGCCTTGCGCTGACACAGGTATCCGTAGAAATGGTCAAAGCCCTGCTTGTTCGGATGACCGATCGTGTCCGGTCCCCCGAGCCCCCATTTGCCGATGCAGGCGGTGGCATAGCCCTGGTCCTTGAGAATCTCGGCAATGGTGACTTCCTCATCGGGCAACGGATACTGTCCCTCGGGTTCATCCGCTCCCCAGCCTCCGTTTTCCCAGTTGTTCCGGACAACGGAATGACCGGTGTGCTTTCCGGTCAGCAACACGCATCTCGAAGGTGCGCAGACCGTGCTTCCGGAGTAGTGCTGGGTGAATCGCATCCCTTCACGAGCAAGCTGATCGATGTACGGGGTCTGGATCTTGTCCTGTCCATAACAACCCACCTCGTTCCAACCCAGATCATCTGCGAGGACGTAGATGATGTTCGGTCGTGTCGGGGTCGATGTATCCGCAAGCGCACTGCCGGACAACAGAAAAACGATCAAGGTGAGCATCTTCATCATGCTCGGAGTCTACTCTCCGCCACTCCTGTGGTGGGATTGATTCGCTAGGCTTTTGACATGACGACCCGGATTACCATCGTTGGCGCCGGCATCATCGGACTGGCAACGGCCCGGGCGATCAAGCGCAGATTGCCGGAAGCCGCCGTCACGGTCGTCGACAAGGCATCGACTGTCGCTGCACACCAGAGTGGTCACAATTCGGGCGTACTCCATTCGGGGATCTACTACACGCCCGGCTCCATGCGGGCGAGAACCTGTCGTGAAGGCCTGCAGCTGATGGAGGCCTACTGTGATGAGAACCAGATTCCATGGAAACGATGCGGCAAAGTCATCGTGGCAACGCGTGAAGATGAATTGAAACGACTCGACGCACTTCGGTCACGCGGTCTGGAGAATGGCGTCGACTGCACCAAGATCGACCGACAGGCGCTTGGAGACATCGAGCCGCATGTGAACGGTCTTGCCGGACTGCATGTTCCCAGCACCGGAGTCGTCGATTATGTCTCGGTCTGCCAGACGCTTGCCCGGGAACTGAACGGTCACGGAAAACTGTTGTTGAATCAGGGCGTCCGACGGATCGAGCGTCGCAGTGGTCACGCCCGGATCATCACGGATGGTGCTCAATGGGACAGTGATCTCGTCATCAGCTGCTGTGGTCTGCATGCTGATCGTGTTGCACGGGCTTCGGGTACTCGATCCGGAATTCGAATTCTGCCGTTTCGAGGCGAGTACTGGAAACTGCGACCAACAGCTGCTCCCATGGTGCGAGGCCTGGTCTACCCGGTCCCGGATCCAGCCATGCCGTTCCTGGGTGTTCATTTCACGAGAACCATCCATGACGATGTCGAAGCCGGACCCAGTGCCGTGCCGGCGTTGTCAAGAGAAGGCTACCGTTGGGGTGATATCAACCTGTTCGATGCGATGGAGTCCGCTTGTGCACTCCGAACATGGAAACTCGCGGCACGTTGGTGGAAGAACGGTCTTGGAGAGATCCATCGTTCCCTCTCGTCCACTCAGGCACTGCAGTCCATGCGACACCTGCTGCCGGAACTGGGCGCCGGTGACATCGAGCGATCCGTATCGGGCGTCCGCGCTCAGGCCGTTGACAGAGATGGTCGGCTGATCGATGATTTTCTCATCGAAGCCGATGGACCCGTCATCCATGTGCTCAATGCGCCATCCCCGGCAGCAACGGCATCCCTGGCCATCGCCGAGCAGATCGTGGATCGTGGTCTCGTTCAACTCGAATCTCGGGAAGATTGATTGCATGCCTTTCCGGATGTCGCCCGAGCGGCAGAACCGTGAAGCAACTCCGATCGAGTGAGCAGCGAGCGAACCGGATGATGCCGTCGAATCCGTTGGATTTCCTCATCACATGGGTACTGCATGGGATCGGTCCATGGCGATAGCATGCACACAGGAGGAAGTTGTTCATGCTCATCGCGCTGCTCGCTCATGCCTGTCTTGCCGTCACACCAGATGCCATTGAGCTGTCTGAACCGATCTGCATCGATTCGACAGGTTCCCGTTGGCGAAGACCCGTCCATACCGATGTCCTGGAACATGCCATCGTCAATGGCGAGTGGAACATGCCGGTGATCGGTGACACCCTCGAACGCCCCGATGGCAGAACGCTGAGCTGGAGGCCGCTGCGGGAACAGGAAAGTCGAGGGCCGCGTGGAGGCTATGTGCTCTACACCTTCGACTCCGACGAGTCCTTTCCCGCCATGCTGGATGCGCGTGGACACTCCATGGCCTATGTCAATGGCGAGCCCCGCGGAGGCGATGTCTACAACCGTGGTTCCATGCGCATGCCGTTCATGGTTCGGACCGGCCGGAATGAACTGCTCTTCCGAACAGGTCGAGGACCGCTGTCTCCTGTCGTTCGATCCGCCGACACCATCGGCATGGAGGAAATGACCGGTCATCGCGATCGAGTCGCCTTCATTGGCAAGCAGGATCGCACCCTGCCGGATCTCGTCACAGGTGAGCCCATCGATGTTCTGGGCAGCGTACTGGTCTACAACGTCGACCCGGACAGCCGATCAGGGCTTGTGCTCGAGACCGTGATCGATGGTGAAACCACGCGAAATGAAATCGTCTCGCTGCAACCACTGTCATTTCTGAAAGTCCCTTTCCAGATCAAATCCTCTCGCCCAGTGGAAGGTGATTCCGTTTCGGTGACGCTCAGGCTGCTGGATGGGGATGACGTTCTTGACGAAGACGCCATCAACCTGAAGGTCAAGTCTCCGACCGATCTGCATCGTCGAACGTTCATGAGTGATATCGATGGGAGTATCCAGTACTACGCCGTTCGGCCTGCCAACTCCGACAAGGAAGCGCTTCCGGGAATCGCCTTGTCTCTTCATGGCGCTTCCGTCGAGGCGCAGAGGCAGGCTTCCTGCTATCGATCACGAGACTGGGTCCATGTCGTGGCACCGACCAATCGTCGACCATTCGGATTCGATTGGGAGCACTGGGGTCGAATGGATGCCATGGAAGTCCTTGAAGACGCTGCCGAGCGATATCCCAACAACCCCCGTCGCCGTTGGCTGACAGGACATTCCATGGGTGGCCATGGAACCTGGCAGCTTGGAGCAACTTTGCCTGATCAATGGTCGGCCATCGCACCAAGTGCCGGCTGGATCTCCTTCTGGACCTATGGTGGTCCGGATCGATATGAACGGGATGGTGGCGTGAAGGAAATACTCCACCGTGCCGCCAATCCAAGTGACACCCTCTTGATGAAGGAAAACCTTGATCAACTCGGGATCTACATTCTCCATGGCGATTCGGATGAAACGGTTCCAGTCGAACAAGCCAGGGAAATGCGACGCGTCCTCGCCGATTTCCATACGGACTGGGCCTACTACGAGGAACCCGGAGCCGGACACTGGTGGGGTGATCAATGCATGGACTGGCCCGCATTGTTCACTTTCCTCAAGGATCATCAGCTTCCTGAAGAAGGTGAGATCGACCGGATCCGGTTCACGACAGTTGATCCGGGCGGTTCTGCGACAAGCAACTGGGTTCGAATCGATGCACAGAACATGGCATTGGAGCCCAGTCGAGTCGATCTTCAACTGGACCGGAAAAACGGAACGCTCAAAGGCAGCACGAACAATGTGTCCAGGCTCTCGTTGGATTCCACGATCATGGACGAACATGCGGAATCCCTGGATCTCGAGCTGGATGGCAGCACACTCACGATCTCCCGGCTCCCGAATGCCGAACGCATTCATCTTGACCGGGATGGAGATCGCTGGTCTGCCATCGACCGTCCGTCTGCGGACTTGAAGGGCCCCCATCGCTCCGGACCGTTTCGCGATGCCTTCAACAACAATGTGCTGCTGGTCTACGGAACCCGGGGCACCCCGGAGGAAACCGCTCGCCTGGCGGCCAGGGCACGGCTGGATTCGGAACGATGGTGGTACCGTGGCAACGGATTCATGCCCTATGTTCCGGACACCGAATTCGATCCGGCGACTGAACTCGATCGCAACATCGTCCTCTATGGCAATGCCGATACGAATGCTCACTGGGATGCGTTGCTGCCCGACAGTCCTGTGATGATTCAACGTGATCGCGTGATGATTGGAGACCAGTCCTGGCCGGGTGATGATCTGGCAGCCGTGTTCATCCGACCCCGACCGGGAAGTGATCTGGCCAGTGTCGGCGTGATCTCGGGGAGCGGCTCGGCAGGCGATCGTCTGACCGAGCAGCTGCCGGTTTTCTTTGCAGGTGTCGGATGGCCGGACTGGATGGTCTTGGATTCCAGTACGCTGTTGCAAGGAACCGATGGCATCATCGGAACAGGGTTCTTCGCTGAAGACTGGTCCCTTGATATGGATCAATCCGCTTTCCGGAATGATCTTGAGATTCAGTCTCAATGAATCGACTCGCGTGCTTTGCTAACTGCTCTGGAGATCCAAGATGCGTGTAATCAGCCTGCTTCTCTCTGTGGGATTCAATCTGCTCGCCATCCTCTGCCTGGTGTTGGGAATCACTGATTCCTGGCTGTGGTTCTGGGGACTGCTTCCGTCAGCGCTTCTGGGTGGGCTTGCGATCTGGGATCTCACTCAGACCCATCACAGCATTCTCAGGAACTACCCGCTTCTGGGTCACCTTCGGTTCTTCGCAGAGAGCATCAGGCCCGAGATCGTCCAGTATTTCGTCGAGCAGGATGAAGATGGCAGGCCCTACACCCGGGTTGAACGTTCAGCGGTCTATGAACGAGCCAAGAATCAGGAAGACGTCAAGCCATTCGGCACCCAGCTGGACGTCTACAACGACGAGTACGAGTTCCTCTCCCACTCGATCGTTCCGAAGCCCCTTTCAACTGAGCCGTTCCGGACCACGATCGGTGGCGAACAGTGCAGCAAACCGTACTCCACCTCTCTTCTGAACATCTCCGCCATGAGTTTCGGCGCACTGAGCCCAAACGCGCTGCTGGCGTTGAACCAGGCGGCCAAGAAGGGCAACTTCTATCACGACACCGGCGAAGGTGGCATCAGCCCGTATCACAAGAAGCCTGGTGGCGATCTCGTCTGGGAAATCGGTACCGGCTACTTCGGCTGTCGCACCGAGGATGGACACTTCGATCCCGACAGGTTCGAGGAACAGGCCACCATGGACCAGGTCAAGATGATCGAGATCAAGGTCTCACAGGGCGCCAAGGCTGGGCACGGTGGTGTCCTGCCCGGTTCGAAGGTCGACGAGGAAATCGCCAAGACCCGCGGTATCACGGTCGGAAAGGACTGTATTTCACCGGCTTTCCACAGCGCCTTTTCAACACCGATTGAACTGCTTGAATTCATTCAGGTCCTGAGAGATCGAAGTGGTGGCAAGCCTGCCGGCTTCAAGCTGTGCATTGGAATGCCATCCGAGTTCCTCGCCATCTGCAAGGCGATTCTGGAAACCGGCATCATTCCGGACTTCATCGTGGTTGATGGTGGCGAAGGTGGAACCGGTGCAGGCCCTATTGAATTCCTCAACCACATGGGTTGCCCATTGACCGAAGGGCTGCTCTTCGTCCACAACGCACTGGTCGGTTGCAACCTCAGGGACAAGATCAAAGTGGGCTGCAGTGCGAAGATCACCAATGCCTTTGGAATGGCCAGTCGAATCGCCATCGGTGCCGACTGGTGCAATGCCGCAAGAGCCTTCATGTTCTCGGTGGGCTGCATCCAGGCACAACGATGCCATACCAACACCTGTCCAGTCGGCGTCGCGACGCAGGATGCCCGGCTCTATCGAGGCCTCGTAGTGGAAAACAAGGCGGAACGTGCCTATCACTATCATCGGAACACGATGGATGCACTTGCTGAAGTCGTCGCTGCCTGTGGACTCGAACATCCCGACGAGTTCACACCCAGTCACGTGCTGCGACGATGCAGCCCGACCGTCGTGAGGAACTACTCCGAGATCTACGAGTTTCTCAAGCCGAGTGAACTGGTCCAGGGAGGCGGAAATGCACTCTGGCAGAAATACTGGGATGGTTCCAACGCAACGACCTTTGCCATGACCGCATCCTGAAACAGACTGATACAGAAAGGCCTTCCGATGACTCGTCCAATTGCACTTCTCATTGCCATTTCCATGATTGTCGGCGGCTGGATGGCCGTGAGTGTTTCGGACGCTCGTGCACACTGCCAGATTCCATGTGGAATCTACGATGATCCAGCAAGAATCGCGGGCCTGAAGGAAGATGCCGAAACCATCCGCAAGGCTGTTTCATCATTGAAGGAAATGACTGAACCGCATCACCATGATCATGGTCACGATCACAGTCATGATCATGAGCATCTCGATGAACTCACGAAGTTCAATCAGGGCACGAGATGGATCCTTGCCAAGGATCAGCATGCCCAGAACATCCAGGATGTGGTCTCCTATTACTTTCTCACCCAGCGGGTGAAGGCCGTCCCGGCTGATCAGGAAGGATACGACACGTATATCGCCCAGCTTGCGGGATTTCATCGTGTGATGGTGGCAGCCATGAAATGCAAGCAGACAGTAAGCCTGGAACAGGTCGACGAACTGGACGCTGCCATTTCAGTCGTAGCACAGTGGTATTGATTCACTGACCGATGAATTCGGAACTAGGTGTCCGTTTTCATGTGCTTGACGATCTGACCGGATACGAAGAAGCTGATGTCTTCGGCGATGTTGACGCAATGATCGGCAATGCGCTCGAGCAATCGTGCAATGGAGAGGATGTCAACAGCGGCTTTCGTCGTGTCAGGGCTTTCAGGTGCCGTACCTTGAACCCACCAGAAGACCTCGGTTTCCATGCCATCGACGAAACGATCTTCGCGGTGCATCTGTTCGAGGACCTCGACACGTTCATCGGCCAGTGCATTCACGACTTCCTGAAGCATCGACAGACATCGACGGCCCATTTCAGAAAGAACATCGGGGAGCTGAACCGCAGGTCCGTCACACAGATAGATGACACGCTTCGCGATGCCCTTTGAAAGATCGCCGACTCTTTCCAGATCGTTCGTGATCCTCTGAACGGCCAGTACGAATCTGAGATCGCCTGCAACCGGTCTGGCCAGTGCCAGAATACGAAGGCAATGCGCCTCGATCGTGACTTCCAGATCGTTGACCTGTTCATCCTCAGATCGAACGGACTTCGCCAGATCCGTATCGGCTTCATGCATCGATCGCAAGGCTCTCTGCAGCTGCTGTTCCACGAGACCGCCCATCGAAAGGACTTCACGACGCAGCTCTGTGATTTCAGTTTCCAGCTCAATTGCCATGATGAAACTCCAGTGATCTGCCCATCACTTCAATCATCCGAAGCGACCGGAAATGTAGTCTTCAGTTTCAGAATGTTCTGGCGTCGTGAAGATGCGTTCCGTCGGACCGCTCTCAACGATCTTTCCCGTGTTGAAGAAGGCGGTGTAGTCGGACACTCGAGCAGCCTGCTGCATGTTGTGCGTCACGATCACGATCGTGTACCGCTCCTTCAGTTCCAGAATCAGCTGTTCGATCCGGGCTGTCGCCTTGGGATCGAGGGCCGATGCCGGCTCATCCATCAGAAGAACATCGGGGCTGCATGCGATGGCTCGGGCAATGCAGAGCCGCTGCTGCTGACCGCCCGACAACGACAGTCCGGACTTGTTCAAACGATCCTTGACTTCATCCCACAGGGCGGCCTGCTTGAGGGCACGCTCGACAATGGCGTCCAGGTCGTTTCGGTTCATCTTCCTGGAGAGCCGCAGACCGAACGCGACGTTGTCGTAGATTGATTTCGGGAAGGGGTTGGGTTTCTGGAACACCATGCCGACATTCCGTCGAAGTTCGACGACATCGAGATTCGGATCCAGAAGGCTTGTTTCAGCAAGACGCAGACCACCCTCGGCCCGGGCGCCCGGAACCAGATCATTCATCCGGTTGATCCATCTCAGAAAGGTCGTCTTCCCGCAACCACTGGGGCCGATGAGCGCGGTCACGAGGTTCTTGTTCATGACGAGACTGACATCATGCAGCGCCTGGAAATCACCGTACCAGGCCGAAAAATCCTCGGCGATCAACGACGGTGTCAGCTGATCCGGCTCCGTCACACTGGCACGCTCTCCCATCGTCACCCTGATGGTGGGAGACGTATTGGTGTCAGGAGCATTTCCTTGGACGGTTTCCGGCTTGTTCACTGGAGGGGCTTCTGGAAGCATTGTCGAATAACAACTGCAATGGCGTTGAAGGTCAGGAGTAGGAACAACAACACGACGATACCCGAAGCAGCGACTGCATGGAACTCTTCCTGTGGTCGACCCGCCCAGTTGTAGATCTGGAGGGGTAACGCCGTGAAATCGTCCATCAGATGCTCAGGTGTAAAGCGAATGAAGAGAATGCCCGTGAGGACCAGCAAAGGAGCGGCCTCGCCGATGGCACGACTCACGGCAAGAATCGAACCGGTCATGATTCCCGGAATCGACGCCGGCAGGATCACCTTTTGAATCGTCTGCCACCGAGTCGCACCGCAGCCCATTGCTGCCTCACGAAGCGATGGCGGTACGGCTCGAATGGCTTCACGTGAGGCGACGATCACGATCGGCAAGACGACCAGCGCGAGTGTGAATCCGCCGGCGAGTACGGTGCCTCCAAATGGAAGTTGCAGGTAATACCAGTGTCTTTCCTCGTACGTCTGGACGGGCTCAGCAGCGTCGGATTCCCAGATCGCACCGGGATCATTGGATTCGGTTCCGTCCGGAACGATCTTGATCTGGATCGACTGACCTTCGGTTCCATACGCCGACATTCCTGAAACGAGCTCGGGAGATTCGGCATCCCGGGATTCCAGTGGAACACTGACCGAAGAACCATTGGCTGTGAGATAGGAGGCATGATGACTGGCCCCCACCTGGATATTCGGCTCATTGATCGGTCCGAACAGACCGAACATCCTTGCAAAGATCGTCAGACCGATGATTCCATAGACGATCGATGGAACGCCGGCCAGATTCGAAATGTTCAGATCGATGATCCTGTAGAGCTTGCCCTTCTTGGAATATTCCTCGAGATACAAGGCCGTCGCCGTACCAATCGGAATCGCCGTGAGCCCGCACACGATGCTGATGAATATGGTTCCCCACAGGGCGGCCTTGACGCCCGCCTTTTCAGGATCGCGAGAGGCATAGCTGGTCAGAAGATCCCATGAAAGATACTCCCAGCCGAGATAGCCGATGGCACTGAGCAGAATGACCAGGGACAGGACCGAGAGACCCGTCACGCTGAAGCAGAAGGCATGGAACATCCGGTCACGACGTTGGCGATTGGAGCTCGAGGCTCGAGTGAGTTGATTGCCGTCAAGTTCATTTGAACGATCGTCAACCTCAGCCGATCGCCCGGGCCACCATGCCGTCGTCAGGATGATGATCATGAACACAGCTGATGCCACAAGCCATGTGATCCAGGAGGACTCCGCCGAGGAGGTATCGGGCATGAACAGGAGCCCTCCACCCGCCATCAATCCCACACCGGCGACCAGCCACAGCAGGCCTCCTCTGGGACGTTCTCCGGAAGCCCGGCGACCTCGGATGATGAAGCCGATTGACAATGCACAACAAGCCATCAGAGCGACGACGAGTGAAAGCTCGAGGATCCACCACCAGCTGTGATCTGTCGCAAGCGCATCGACGGAAACATCGGGAGCCAGGCCTGGCATGTCCTTCATTCGTAGGCCTCCCGAAATCGCCTGGAAACCACGGCACCTGCCCAGGTCAGGGCAAGCGTCATGATGAACAGCACGGCAGCTACGGCATAGCTGGACTGGTACTCGACACCACCAGCCTCCGCATCTCCCAGGAAGATCTGAACGATGTATCCCGTCATGGTCTGGACCTGACGAGTGGGATCGACTGCGGCGGCGACTCCGTCATTCACCATGTTCACCGGCAACGAACCAGCGGCCAGGGCGACAATCATGGTTTCACCGACTGCTCTGGCAATGGCCAGCAGGAAGGCTGCGATGATGCCCGAGAGCGCTGCGGGTATGACGACCTTGATGGAAACGTCGAATTTGGTGCCACCCAGGGCATACCCACCCTCTCGAAGAGACCTCGGAACCGCACGCATGGCATCTTCGGAAATGGAGGTCACGATCGGAATGATCATGATGCCCACCGCGATTCCCGCGCTGAGCGCGTTGTAGAAATCAATGCCCTCATGGATCCAACGCAGAGAGGGCGTGATCACCATCAAGGCGAAGAATCCGTATACCACGGTCGGGATGCCTGCGAGAATCTCGAGGATCGGCTTCAGGATGTTTCGAAAACGACGCGGTGCATATTCACTCAGATACAGTGCCGTGACGGTTCCAGCCGGCAACGCCACCAATGCGGCGACCGCTGCAACCAGCAGCGTGCCGCTGATCAGTGGCCAGATGCCGAAGTGACGCTCGGATCCCAGCAGCGGGGACCACTGACCTCCCGAGATGAACTCCCAGAAGTCGACGCTTTCCATCGCCAGGAAAGCAACTGCCTCGGTCGCCAGCACGATCACGATGAACAAGGTTGTCAGGATCGACAGAAGCGTACAGCTCAGAAGAATCCACTTGATGACGCCGCCGGAGAGAAACTGCCCAATACGAGACCGCGGCCGTCCCGGCAAAGGGTCGGCCGCAGTCGGTTGGATCATTTCAGATGAGTACGTACTCACTTTTCTCGCCTGGATCAAGAGGAACCGTTAGCTGATAGTCATTGGTAAACCTTGGTCAGCGCTCCATGGATTTTCTCGCCCTGATCGTCGTGGAATTGAGTTCCCAATTTGCGGGAAGCAAAGTTCGTCTTGCTCCGCTCGTACATGCTATCCGGAAGCTTCACATACCCGACGTCGCCAACCAATTTGGGGCATTCCCGCAGATAGTATTCCACAAACTGCCGAACCTCGGGCTTTCTGGCTGATCGGGCATTGATGTAGATGAACAACGGACGGCTGAAGGGGGCATAGGCCCCGGATTCGATGTTCTCCGTGGTCGCCATGACCGGCTTCTTGGTGACCGGATTCACGATCGGAACCGACCGAAGCTTGTCCTTGTTCTCCATGTAGTAGGCACAGCCGAAGAATCCGATGGCATCTTTCTGGCCTGAAACACCATTGACCAGAACATTGTCATCCTCGGAAACGGACATGTCGCTTCGAATGGATCCTTTCTTGCCCGCGATGACTTCCTTGAAGTAATCAAATGTGCCTGAGTCTGTGCCAGGAGAAAAGATCATGATTGGACGTTCCGGCCAGCCATCACGAACATCAGACCAGTTCTTGGCAGCAGAGTCGGCCAGGAAGATCTTCTTGAGTTCATCCACCGTGAGCGAATCGGCCCAGTCATTTTCAGGATTGACTACCACCGTGAGGCCGTCATAGGCGATTGGAATCTCTATGAAATCGACCTTGTTCTCCGTCATCAAATTCATCTCGGAGGATTTGATGGGACGAGATGCATCAGAGATGTCGATCTCCTTGGCTGCAAATCTCTTGAATCCACCGCCTGTTCCTGAAACACCGACGGTGACTCGGACCCGGGGCGCATCTTCACTGAATTTTTCAGCAACGGCTTCCGTGATAGGAAAGACTGTTGAAGACCCGTCAACCCGGATATTGCCACGAAGTTGTGACAAGTCCTGAGCGATCGCATGTCCAGCAAAGCTCGCGACTGCTGCACAGAAGATTGAGCCAAAGATGCCTCGATTCATAGTTCTTCTCTCCGGATAGAAATGGGATTTCTGTTGCGATACTTCGTTGGGAGCATCATGAACCCGCCGTGTTCAGTTCTTGTCAAGACCGTGTGATCGAATGGGAAAATGCGGCCCAAGCGGCCTGAGCACCCCGTAAACGGCATTCAGGGGGAAGGAAACTCGGGAATCGTAAGGAAAAAGGTACTCCCGACCCCGACCTGGCTTTCCACGCCGACCTGCCCCCCGTGGATCAGGGCAATGTGCTTCACGATCGACAGGCCCAGGCCGGTCCCACCCTGCTCACGACTGCGGCCGGAATCCACGCGGTAGAACCGCTCGAAGAGTCGGGAAAGATGCTCCGCAGGAATACCGGCACCGGTATCTCGGACAGCGATCTCGATATCACCCGATTCCCGCCTGCGGCCGATCAGCGTGATCTCGCTGTCAGGTTCGCTGTAACGAATGGCGTTTTCGAGCAGATTGATCATCACCTGATCGATCAGATGACGGTTGCCTTCAATCTGGATGCCGGGCTCAACCTCGGTCCTGATCCGGACACCAACCTGTTCAGATCGATCCTTGACAAGCAACGCGGCTTCCATCATCAGGTCTTCGATCCTGATCTGTTCGAAGTGAAGCTGCATCGAATGTTCATCATCCGATTCAAGGCGTGAGAGCGTCAGAAGATCTTCGATGATGGCATTGAGTCGAGCCGAATTGCGTTCGACTACCTTCAGCCGCTCACGTCCGGCTTCGTCCTTCACACTCTCATGAAGGAGTTCGATGTAGCCACGGATGGCAGTCAGGGGTGTACGAAGTTCATGAGAGACATTGGCGGCGAAATCCTTGCGAATCCGCTCGAGCTTCCGCAGGCGAGTCGTCTCGTTCAAGATGACGAGGACACCACTCATGAGCATTCCAGCGCTGGCAAAGAGCGGCTCGATAGCGACTTCCATGGTTCGCCCGCCCAGGGATTCCAACTCCAGTTCTCGAAAGAGCATCTTGCCGTCATCAATGCCTTCACGGATGGCGTCGAGCAATGCCGGATCCCGCACGATCTCCTCCAGCAGCCGCCCGCGTATGTCACGGCCAAGCAGGCCGAATATGCGAGTCGCCGCTGGATTCATCGTCAGGACTCTCAGATCCGTACCCAGCGCAATCACGCCGTTGTTCATCGAAGCAAGAATCCCCTGGGTTTCACTCTGAGCCTGTTCGGCTGAATCCAATTGCTCTTGAAAAGCTTCCCGACTTCGCTGCACTCGAACGAACAAACGGACAAGTTCCGATGACACCCTTCGCGACAGGGATCTTGAAGAATCATCCAATGGCGAATTCGAGCCAATTCTGCGTACAAGCTTTGATATCTCACCTGATTCGAAGCGAAGTCTTGAATACATGAAATACAGGAGGACAAACGTCAGAATCATGATTGCTGCAGTGAGCGCAAGCACCATGAGCATGTAGCCACTTGCTGGCAGGGTGATGGATTCTGAATCCAAGGCGATGCGAACAATCAACTCACTGCCCTGCGGTGTGGTCACTGTTCCCGCGACGAACATCAAATCCCGATCAAGTGTTCTGCTGTATCGATTTGATTGACCGGTACCACTCCGTATGGCCATCTGGACTTCAGGCCGGAACAGAAGGTTGTTGTCCATGTTCTCTATGTCGAAATCAGAATCGGACAGAACGTTCCCATCACGACTGATCAAAGTGAGTCGATACTCACCAGGCACCACCAGGCTGCTGGCAGGCTCTCCCTTGCGGACCTGTTCCAGAACCAATCCAAGGATTCCGTCCAGCTGATTCATGGAACGATTGGTCAACAATTCACTGGATTGGGATGCCAGAAAAATGGATGTACCTACACCAACAATCATCTCGATGATGATCAAAGGAATTCCAAATGACCAGATGAGTGACTTGGGTTGGCGAGGTGTCATGGAGAACAGATTAGCGACTGACTGACTCGTTCAGTCTGTAGCCGACGCCACGGACGGTCTCAATGTGTCCGCCATGCGCCCCCAACTTGCGTCTCAGAGCGGTCACATGGACGTCAATGGTCCTTCGAGACATGACGACCCGATCGCCATGAAGGGCACTGATGATCTGGTCGCGTGTCCGTACGAAGCTGGGCCGGCGAGCGAGATAGTGGAGAATCTCGTATTCGGACAGTGTCAGGTCGATGATCTTGTCGTCGATGCGGACTTCATGACGGTCATTGTCGATGACGATTCCATCCACATTGACCACCTCGCCGGAGCCGGTTGCTGGAACGGTGTTTTCGGATCTTCGAAGAATGTTCTGGATCCTGGCGAGGAGGACCTTCGAACTGAATGGCTTGGTGACGTAATCCGATGCGCCCAGTTCAAGACCCTCGACAATGTCGGATTCCTCGCCACGAGCAGACACCATGATGATCGGGATGCTTGCGGTGAGTGCCTCCCGCTGAAGTTCGCGACAGACTTCCAGGCCATCCACATCGGGAAGCATGAGGTCCAGCAGGATGAGATCCGGACGATCATTCTGGGCGCTGGTCATTCCAGCCAGACCGCGATCCATGACCCGAACGAGATACCCTGCATTTCGAATATGGGTGGCAAGAAGTTCTGCGATTTCCGGCTCGTCCTCAATGACGAGAATCGTGGCAGTCCTGTTGCTCACGTCCATGTCATTTTGTCTGGAATCGTTGTTCATGTTCTTGATCACACCCGTGGAGTCGGTCATCGCCGTCTTCACACCGCTCGTGCAACAAGGATAATCAGCCGAAAGACCCGTGTGCATTCAGGGCGGTCAATTTGAACAGTTGAATCAAAACTGAACACAAGGACTGATCCAGAACAGTCCCCGACAAACACCTGAAAAGATGGGAAAGGCCGAGGTGGGATTCGAACCCACGAATCACGGATTTGCAATCCGTTCCCTTAGTCCACTTGGGTACTCGGCCAGATCAGGGCTGACGCGTCTCGATCCGCATCCAGTCCGTAACGAGGGAGGATACCCGCGCCAGGACCGGCGGGCAAAGAACAAACACGAGGAACAGCCTGTACTCTGTTCATGTGCTGAACATACCCCTCATCCTCGCTGTCTTATGGGTACCTCTTCAGGCCCAGGCCCCCGAGAAGACCCCTGTGGACGCTGATGGTGCCGCCAAGGCCCCGGCCAGGGCTCCCTTGCTGACGGAGGGCACCATCATCACGGATGTTCAAGGGGTGATGTACCGGGACAGCAACAGCCCGCTCTGGAGATTCCGGGTGGACCCGTCTTCTGATGAGCGCCGCGGCAGGCTACGGGAGTTTGTCCTCCTGCCCTGTCGTCTTCTGGAAGAAATGGAGATGAAAGCTGATTCAGCCCAACCTGGGGAAGCCATCTTCAACTTGAGTGGTGAAGTACTCAACTACGGTCGCGAGAACTGGCTCCTGCCACAGCATGTGGAATGGATCACCACACATGCCGAGCGCAATGAACCTGATGAAGTGCCTGATGATCCCTCAAGCGAAGTGCGATCCGGTGATCCTTCCGGACAGCCCGGGGCCCCGACCTCACCATCGGAGTCCGGTGAAGATCCGTGGGATGAGGATGAGGTCACCAATCGTGATCAGGGAGACAGCATCGCAGACATCGTTGCATCGCTGCAGCAGAGTGTCGGTCCCCTGAGAAGAAGCATCGACACCGGAGAGACCACCACGTCCGTATCCGGTCCACGAGAAGGTCAACTGCTCGTTTCGCGAAGAGGCCGACTCGGACGCGGTCCGACCGGTGCCTGGGTCTGGGTTCAGGATTCCGATGTGAACGGACTCTCAGACCCATCGCTCATTCTCCTGCCTTCACGAAAGACAGCGGAACTGGAAGCCTATGGTGGCTACGGATGGCTGGGTCAGCCCATGTTGATCAGCGGCGAAGTCTTCACCTATCGCGGGCGTCATTTCCTCAGGCCCACCGCCTGGAAAATAGTTCGAGAGCGCCCGAATCTGATCCGCTGAGGATCTAGGACTTCATCTTGACTTCGGTCATGACGATCGGCTCCAGCGGGCAATCCCGCCCGTCCGTATCGGCACCGCCGATCGCCCGGACGACTTCGATGCCATCGATGACCTTGCCGAAACCGGTGTACTGACCGTCCAGATGCTGACAATGCTCTCTTCCGAGGCAGAGGAAGAACTGGCTGCCGGCCGAATTGGGATCCGCACTGCGAGCCATGGACAGGACACCTTCATCGTGTGGCCGGTCGTTGAATTCCGCATCGACGGTCCAGCCAGGTCCACCCGTACCGGTTCCCTCCGGGCAACCGCCCTGAATGACGAAGCCGGGAATGATCCGGTGGAAACCAAGACCGTCGTAGAAGCCACTCTCGGTGAGTTTCTTGAAGTTCTCGACATGCCCCGGCGCAACATCATCCCAGAGTTCAATTGTGATCATGCCGTGTGTCGTGTTGATTTCAGCCTGTTTGTACTCGCTCACTGCCTTCTCCTTGGGCCTCCATGGGCCGGTTCAACCTCGTAATCGCTCGATCAATCTCTGTCGGACCATGTTGGCGTCCGCCTGTCCACCACTGGACTTCATGACATGCCCCATGATCCGACCCATGGCTGCATCCTTGCCGCCGGCGAAATCCTCGGCCGCCTGAGGCTGGGCTTCGATGGCGGCATCGATCCACTCGTCAAGCTGCCCCGAGTCGCTGACTTGAAGCAGACCCTTGGCTTCGGCAAGGTGTTCCGCTGAATCATCGCTGTCACAGAGCAGTTCGAACAACTGATCCGCAGCCGTGGATCCCACCGCGTTCTCGGAACGCAGCTTGATCACACCGGACAACTGTTCCGGTGTGATGCCAAGATCCTGAACCTCGACATCCCGCTCTCGAGCCATCCGGACACCGGCGTTCAGCAGCCACTTGGCGGCCTGGACGGCCGCGTCCGCGGGTTTCATCCCGGGAACGCATTCAGCCGACTGTCGTGCACATGACTCGAAGAAGAAGCACAGGTCGCGTTCATCGGTGAGGGCCGCAGCATCCTTCTTGGAAAGACCGAGTTCATCGCGGTAGCGGGTTCTTCGACTCATGGGGAGCTCTGGAAGCGTCTCCTGAATGCGGGACTTCCAGGCATCATCGATCACGACCGGTATGAGATCCGGATCCGGAAAATACCTGTAGTCGTGTGCGTCTTCCTTTTCCCTCTGCAGAACCGTGACGTTCTTCTGATCGTCCCAGCCCCGGGTCACCTTCATGCCCGGACCCATTTCACGACCGTCCTCCCGCCACGCGTCCACCTGTCGTACGGATTCATGCTGAATGGCATTGAGAACGGCTCGGAAGGAATTCAGATTCTTGATCTCGACGATTGGTGTCGCGACCGTGCGGCCGTCATCCAACGTCAATTCCAGATTGACATTGGGCTCGAAACGCATGTGTCCCTTCTGCATGATGCCTTCGGTCACGCCGAGAAAACGGCAGATGTTCCGGAGTTCTCTACCGAAGGTGACACAGTCCTCGGCACAGTCGAAATCGGGCTCCGTCACGATTTCAAGAAGCGGCGTACCGGCGCGGTTGTAGTCGACAAGCGATCCCTCGTAGGGATGACCACCCGGCAGTTCATGTCCGGTCTTGCCGGTGTCCTCCTCGAGATGTGCTCGAGTGATGCCGATTCGTCGCGTACCTCCCTCATGCGCCGGGATCTCGATGGAGCCCTCCAGGCAGAGTGGTTGGTCGTACTGGCTGATCTGATAGCCCTTGGGAAGATCGGGATAGAAGTAGTTCTTTCGATCCCACTTCGTGAAATCGGCAATCCGGCATCCAAGCGCCATGCCGACCTGCATGGACATCTCGATGGCGGCCATGTTCAATACCGGCAAGGCGCCGGGCAATGCAATCACCACGGGATCGCAGAGCGTATTGGGTTCTGCATCGTAGTGATCAGGAAACGCGGCACCGCCGGATCGCGAGAACATCTTGCTCCGCGTGGCCAGTTCCACGTGAATCTCCATGCCGATCTTCAACTGTTTGGAAACGATCTCTGCCATGTGCCCTCGGGTTCGGGAAACGGTGATACCGGCTCAGGCTTCACCGACACGGGATCGTATGTTGTCCAGGACATTCATGAAGTTGATATAGGCGTCATATGGGCTGTCATATGGAGAAAAATACTTGTGGACGTCTCCATCGGCCCAGAACTTGGTGCACATGTAGTACAGGTGGTCGGATGTCGTCAGCTTCCGCCAGTCCTCGAGAATGTGCTCATCACCCTCCTGGTGGCGATGTTTGACCGCACCCTCCAGCCGGTACAGCTCCAGAGCGGCATTCTCCTGCATGGCATTTCCAAGCCAGGCACTCAGGTCTCGCTCCATGTCCGCCCATGAGATTGGATCCTGGGCGTCATAGACCCCCACGGGTGTGTTCCGATCCAAGGCCTCGCTGGCCGTGACGAAGTCGTTTGCACCACTCTGGACGTCGAAGACCTTCTCTGGAAGTGCCTCGAGAAAATCGAAGATTCCGGTATCGGCCCACTGGTGCTCGCCGAAGGTCTCGTAGTCCATGAACAGATTGCAGAGATAGCCGTCACCGTTGATCTGATGCACCCAATCAGCGAATGTCTCCGCCCTGAGCGGCCATTCCGACCAGTCCCGGTTTCCAAACCGGAAGGCGATGTCGTCACTCAGCTTGTAGTTCTTCAGAAGAAGACGCAGTGGCGCATCCGGCAGGAAGTCGCCCGCGCCGGCTGGTGCATAGACGTAGTTGGGTGATCGTGACCCGAGGAGTCGATCGACTCCCTCACAGAGCATGCCGTTGAAACGACCCATATCCGTCACCAGACTGGCGATGCGATTGGAATAGATCAGTTCCGTATTTCGAAAGACACTGGGATCCTGGTTGAACAGGTTCTGGATCCGCTCCCTGTGGTTGTCGACCTGCTCCCGGAATTCAGACGGGGAGAACAGGGCCGCAAGGGAATGATGGGATGTTTCCGCGATGAATTCACAGGCACCCGTTTCGCCGCATGCCTGGAGCGTCTCGATGACATCCGGTGCCCACTCCTCCAGTTGATCCAGAACGGTCTGGGTCAGCGCGAAGGAGACCCGGAACCGGCCTTCGTGTCGACGAATCAGATCCAGGATCAGGTTCGTGGTCGGCCGATAGCACTTGTTGGCGACCTTCTCGAGAATCTCCCGATTGGCATCGTTGTCGAAATAGAAGGGATCGGTACTGAATACCGAATATCGCCGCAGCCTGTAGGGCTGATGAACCTGGAAGTAGAAACAGACCGATGCCATCCGGGAATGGTAGCAATCCCGTGCAGGCTTCACGCCGGGCGATAGGATGCTCAGCATGACACATGACGAGATCGCACAACGTATCGCGGAACTATCGGTCCTTCATGGCAACTTCACGCTGAGGAGCGGGCGAACAAGCACCTGGTACATCGACAAGTATCGATTCAGTACGGATCCCGACATTCTGAAGTCATTGGGCAACCTCTTCGTTTCGAAGCTTCCAGAAGGAACCCAACGGCTTGCTGGTGCGGAACTCGGTGGCATTCCCCTGGTGACCACCACTTCGATGGCCAGCGGACTGCCATGCCTCTTCGTCCGAAATCAGAAGAAGGAATATGGAACAGCCAAGCGATTCGAGGGCACTCTGGAGCAGGGAGAACGCATTGCGCTGCTTGAGGATGTCGCGACAACCGGAGGTCAGGTTCTGGAAGCCGCGCGTGATCTTGAAGCGGCTGGTGCCGTGATCACGGGCATCATCGCAACCGTGGATCGACTTGAAGGGGCACGAGAAAACATCGAAGCCGCCGGCTATCACTTCGACTCGTTGTTCACGGTTCGGGATCTCGGGATCGATCCCGATTGATGACGGCTTCCTGCAAGGATTGATACCGGTGGACAGCTGCTTTCAATCGAGGCCTGAGCATCAGAATCGCGAGGCCACCCAGTGGCAGCAGCACCACAAGTTCAACGGCGCGGTTGACCAGATCTGCCAGGAGCCCGATCTCAAGAGCGGCGGGCAACATCACGAGCATCGTGGTCAACCAGCCGACCAGCCATTCCCGCAGCCCGAGGCCGCCTGACAGAAACGGAATGGCGCCGGCAAGCATGCCGATCGATGCCAACGCCATGCAGATATCGAACGACATGGGTTCATTCATCATGATGAACGCACATTGATACCGAACCGCCATCAACAAGAGATCCGCGTACTTGAGCACGATGACGATTCCAGCCGTTCTGGTCATGGGAAAGAGCATGAGCCAGCCGGGAACGGCGATGGGAATCATCGCCCATGCCCAGAGATCATCACCATTCATCAGGTAGCGAAGAGACAGCGTTCCAGCCGTCAACGCAATGGCGAACAGGCCGGCGACCCGGGCCAGGATCATGGCACGGGCCGTTTCCATGGGTCGAATGGCGTGAACCACCTGGTGGTAGGCGATCCGCCCCACGAGTCCGGCTTTCAGTGGAAGGAAATTCAGAAGCGCCGAACCGGCGATCAGTCCCTGCATCTCCATGAAAGGAACCTGATGTCGAGCCAGCAGCAGCTGGAACTGGACTCCGGTAACAAAGATGGAGACGAGCATGGTCGCCACAAGCAGGATCACGATGCCCGGGCTTGGATGCGACAACGCCTGGAGCGCTGTCGCGATCTTGTCCTGTTGGGCGATGATCAACCAGACGGCACCGGCGAGCATCAGGACACCCACCAGCATCATCAGCAGCTTGAACAGAAACCAGCGACGGCCTCGACCGATTGGCTTCGAAGGTGTCGGGGTGGGCTGTGAGGATCCAGGCAGGTCTGGATCTTCGTGATCCATGACAGTCTGCATCATTCGCTTGAACCTGTCAGGGCCTGCAACCGCTCGTCTCGCGCCTTCTGCGCCAATGCCTCCATCCACTCGGCGAGATCGCGTACTTCCGGGATGTTGGAATTCAATGCCGAGATGACTGCGGAATCCTCGAGCAGTGGTTCGATGTTGCCCGCTTCTCGAGTCGTATCCAGAATCCTCATCAGCTGGATCAGGTTGACGGTCAGGCTGTCACTGCGTTCCGCCATCTCCCAGATCTGTTCCAGTCGAGGCGATCTTGCCATGACAGCCAGCAACCATGCCCGTGAGACCGGGTCGAGGCGTGGATAGATGTCGATGATGATGTCGACCGCGGACACGATGACTTCTTCAGGAAGCGGATCTGCAATCAGCGACCCCTTGTTGGACGCGATGACATGCGAAAGCAGTGCCATCTCGACGAGTTCCTCCGTGGTGATCTGCTCACCACGAAGTTCATCGATCACGCGGGTCGCCCACGCCGTGGTGACTCGCTGTCCGTCAATCCGGATGTCGGTCACATCGGTTTCGATTCCCATCAAACCCGGCGAATGGGAAGGTTTGCCTGATGAACTGCCGGTACTCATCATGAAGTTGAGAATTCCCGTCAGGTCCACCGCGGCGCCATAGAGCGGATACCGGTCAATGACAGTTCCAACCCAGTACCGCCGCAGATCGATTTCCACCACCATGGACTCGAAGGGCATCAGCCTGAATCGAGTCGGAATCCCGACGACGATGGCAGGTCCCTGGGCAGCTGATTCATAGGGCACTCGAACATCGCCCTGGAGCAGAATGAGATCCTGAATCGGACCATCCCGGTCGATGGCCAACGGGAGTGGCGTGTTGTTGCTGATTTCGATTTCAAGAATGATGGGGTCGTAGGGCTTGAAGGATTCCTCGGCTGGCCGCAGTCTCATGGACAGCGCCAATCGTGGATCCTCCGGAACCCGATCAAGAATCGTGGGTATCTCGGCGACCAGTTCATTCATCGTCATGGCTTCGGCTGACAAGGGAACGGGAACACCAAGCAGTTCTTCAAGCTTGTCCCGTGCCCAGAGGCCGGTCGGGAGATCACGCTGGTTTTGCCAGAGTGACAGAAGCATCTTGGCTGCATCCCGCTTCTGCCCAAGGTTGATGTAGGCTTCGATCAGGCCGATCTGGGAAACCATGTGCGTCGCCGCATCCTGTCTGAAGATGGCTACTGCAGCTTCATTGTTTCCACTGCGAAGATCCTCCCAAGCCTTGATTCGTTGCTTTGCCTGGTCGGACAACTCTGCGAGTGCCTCGATCTGGGCCAGCCGCGTTGCCAACACATCCGGATCCGCATTCAGCCAGAGAAGCATCCAGTAGAAATTGAGGAGTCTGTTCGCCTGTGCCTGCGGCGCCTCGACCGCCATGTCGGAGAGGCCTCCCTCGAAATCAACCGAGAGAATCAGATCCTCCATGGCCTCCGTGCGGGTGATGTCATCCTTGTCACGAACAAGAATGGCATTGATCTTGGCCAGATTCGGTGGCAACGGCGCCTTGAGCTGGGCGAGCTCGAGTGGCGACTTGCTGGGATCCTCCGCCTGAGCCATTGCTTCATAGACGCTGTTGAGCATCTCCCGCCTGTCGGCAATCGTCTGCAGTGCGCCTTCACGATCTCCATTGCCCCATTGGGCTATTGCAAGATCCTGATAGAGCCGACTGCCTGCCGGCGCTCCACGCGCCTGCATCTGGTTCATTCGCATCTTGATCATGCGAACCGCGGACTCGTAGGCACCCTCGGCGAGGAGATAGGCATTCAGCGTCGCAAGAATCTTGTCGTCCGTCAGATCCGCCGTGAGCAGGCCCAGGAGCAGCTCGACATAGGCGACATGATCAGGGACACGATCCCGCAGGTAGCCCGTCGCGATACCGACCGCATCGGAATAGGTCGGATCCATGATGATCGATTCACGAAGCCACTGGCCGAACTCGTTGAGATCACCGCGACGGCGATGTCGATCCGCAAGCATGAACGCGAGTCGCGATGAGATTTCAGGCCCGAGGGATTCCGCGGTTGCGGGCTGCAGCAGCTGTTCGAGTGCGGCAATCTGCTCGTCAACGGTGTTGTATTCGAAGATGGCCGCCTGAAGCCGCTCCAGC
>MDTA01051908.1_pt1 | contig 29594 bp, 29 predicted proteins | sample 811151 | NCBI WGS metagenome assembly MDTA01 (sample SAMN05326648, study PRJNA326480) | marine metagenome | isolation source: seawater | place: Indian Ocean: South | collected 2010 | reverse complement strand
GGTGGTCGACCTGGATGCCGAGCCGGCGGATAACCTGAAGGCTTTGGCCAAGGCCAAGAAGGTCAAGGTTTCCGACCTGATCGTCTGCATGCTCGACCGGCCGCGCCACGCCCAATTGGTGACCAAGGTGCGCGAGGCTGGGGCCCGCATTCGCCTGATCCTGGACGGCGACGTGTCGGGCGCCGTGGCGCCGGCGCTGCCCGGTTCCGGCGTCGATATCTTTCTCGGCAGTGGCCGCGCGACCCAGGGCGTGCTCGCCGCCGCGGCGCTGCGCGGCCTGGGCGGTCAGATGCAGAGCCGCCTGATCGTGCGCAACGAGGACGAGGCGGCCCGCCTGCGCAAGGCCGGGGTCGAGGATGCCGCCAAGAAATACGACCTGACCGACATGGCGTCGGGCAACGTGACCTTCGCCGCCACGGGCGTGACGGCCGGTCCCATGCTGTCCGGCGTGCAGACCGAGAACGACGGTTGGTCGACCACCCATTCCCTGGTCGTGCGGTCCAAGACGCGCACGCTGCGTTACATCGAAGGGCACCATCATGTGTCCAAGCTCGCTCAAGGGGGCTGAGGCCCCGCCAAACCCCGCGTCACGGGACGATAGCGCCCGGGCCCCCGCGGCTCGTGTGCTGGGTGTCGAGCGGTCGCTGACCGGCCGAACCTGGCTGGAACGGCCTGTCGATCCGCGCGCCGTACAGGTGCTTTGCCAACGGTGGGAGCTTTCCGAACTGACCGCCCGCGTTCTCGCCGGGCGCGGCGTCGATCTGGACGATGTGCCGGGCTTCCTGGCGCCGACCCTGCGCGACCTGCTGCCCGATCCCGACCGGTTCCTCGACATGCTGCCGGGGGCGGAGCGGTTGGCCGGGGCCATCATGCAGAACGAATGTATCGGCATCTTCGGCGACTACGATGTCGATGGGGCCACGTCCTCGGCCCTGCTGGCGCGCTTTATCGCTGCCGCAGGCGGCCGGTCGGCCGTCCACATCCCCGACCGCATCAAGGAAGGCTACGGCCCCAACCGCGACGCCATGCTGGGCCTGCGGGAACGGCACGGCGCCTCGGTCGTCGTCACCGTCGATTGCGGAACCCTGGCGTTCGAGCCGCTGGCCGCCGCCCGTGACGCGGGCATCGACGTGGTCGTCGTCGATCACCACACGGCGGAGGCCGAATTGCCCCAGGCCCAGGCGGTGATCAATCCCAACCGACTGGACGAGACGGCGGGGCATGGGCAGATGGCCGCCGTCGGCGTGACCTTCCTTGTCGTCGTCGCCGTTAACCGGGTATTGCGCGGGGCAGGCTGGTACAAATCGCGGCCCGAGCCGGATTTGATGCAATGGCTCGACTTGGTGGCTTTGGGAACGGTCTGTGATGTGGTGCCGTTGACGGGAATTAACCGTGCCTTGGTTACGCAAGGCCTCAAGGTCATGGCCGGGCGCCGGAATCTGGGCCTTCGAGCCCTGGCCGACGTGGCCGGTGTGGACGAAATGCCGACGGCCTATCACCTGGGGTTCGTCATGGGGCCGCGGGTCAATGCGGGCGGTCGGGTCGGGGAATCGGATCTGGGTTACCGCCTGATGACGACCGAGCATGAGGATGAGGCCTGGCATCTGGCGCGCAAGCTGGATGGTTTCAACCGCGAACGCCAGGCGATCGAGGCAGATGTTCTGGCCGGGTCCATCGGGCAATTGGAAGACCTCGGCGGGGGCAGTCCCAATGCCATGGGGGCGGTCGCCTTGGCCCATGGCGAGGGCTGGCATCCGGGTGTCATCGGCATTGTCGCCTCGCGCCTGCGCGAACGCTACAACCGGCCTGCCTGCGTCGTCGCCTTCGGCGGCGCGGCGGGGGATGGGGCGGGTGATTTCGGCGTCGGATCGGGGCGCTCGGTCAAGGGCGTGGACCTCGGGTCCGCGATCATCGCTGCCCGTCAGGCCGGATTGATCGTGAAAGGCGGGGGCCACGCGATGGCCGCCGGTTTCACCGTGGCGCGGGAAAAACTGTTGGATTTTCAGGCGTTTCTGGACGAGCGGGTGGCTGCCCACATGGCCGAAAGCGGCATTCAGCCGACGCTTTATCTGGACGGCGGCCTGCGCCCCGACGCGGCGACCGAGGAATTGGTCGAGGAGATCGCCAAATTGGGCCCCTTCGGGTCGGGCAATCCCGAGCCGCGGTTCGTGATGCCACATGCGCAGCTGACCTTTGCCGACCGGGTCGGGGAGAATCACGTGAAATGCGCGGTCGCCAAGGACGGCAAGGGGAGCCTCGGGGGCATCGCTTTTCGCGCGTTGGACTCGGACTTGGGCGCGGCTTTGTTGAACCATGGCGGGCGTCCGTTGCACCTCGCGGGGCGGCTGCGGCTCAACAAATGGAACGGCCGGACGACGGTCCAGTTCCAGATCGAAGACGCCCAACCGAGCGATTGAGTAAATTTCTTGAAAAAGTCCCCTTGATTTTGCCGACGGGGGCGTATACCAAGTGCGCCTTCGGACGACAGGACCCTTTCGGGTTCTCGCAGTCCCCATCGTCTAGCCCGGCCTAGGACACCTCCCTTTCACGGAGGAGACAGGGGTTCGAATCCCCTTGGGGACGCCATTTCTTTTTATTTTCCCGACTCATAAACGATTGCGCCATTGCCCGGTTTCCGGTTGCCATGGTGTGCGTCGTTTACCGGGCATAGGGGGGATTCGTGGGCGATCGCTTCAGCGCAGAAGAAATGCCGATCGATCCGGTTACGTTTACAGGGGACTTCGCCTGGCTTCATGCCTATTGCGCGGAGCGCTCGGGCCCGACCGGCATGGCGCAATGGTCGGATATCCGGCTTGTCGACTTTCCTTCGAGTCTGCTGCCCTTGTTGGTCATCATGGATGTGGTGGACGACGCGCGGGCCTTTGTCTTCCGTTATTGGGGCACGGAGCGGACCAATCTCCAGGGCGTGGATATGACGGGCAAATCGGTCATGGAATTGGCGATTCCGGGACTGGCAGAAGGCATGCTGATGCAGAATCGCCGGGCCGTGGAGGCGCGTGCGCCCATTCTCTACCGAAACTGTTTCAAGTCGCCTTCGGGGCGGGTCGTCGAATACGACGCGCTGCGCCTGCCGGTGCTCGACGGTCCGGACATCGGTAAGGTCTTCGCCGTCAGTCAATTCATCACCGGGCATGAGGTTTCACCGCCCGGGCCCAGGGACCATCCGACGCCCGTTTAACGCCCGCTTCTTGGCCGTTCAGAGGGGCGGAAAACCCTGGCTTTGTGCGGTTCCGTCTGGCATACGTTTCGAACCGGCCGGCTCCCCGATAAACGAGACCAACAAGAACCAGATCAGCTTAGGGGAACATCATGGGTAGCGATAAACTGACACTTGCCCATTTTCTGTACGAAGACGTCCGCAACGAACCGCAGGCGACGGGCGAACTCGCGTCCTTGATCAACGATATCGCGGCGGCGTGCAAGGCTGTCGCCAAACTGGTCAATCACGGCGATTTGGCGGGCGATCTGGGAGGTGCCGTGGGCCAGAACGTTCAGGATGAAACCCAGAAGGAACTGGACGTTCTCGCCAACGATACCTTCCTGACCTGGACGCGCCGCGGCGGCCAATTGACCGCGCTGGCCTCCGAGGAAATGGAAGAACCCCACATCATCCCGATGGACGAGCCGCGCGGTAAATACCTGCTGGTCTTCGATCCGCTGGACGGATCCTCCAACATCGAAATCAACGGCCCGGTGGGCACGATCTTCTCGATCCTGCGCTCGCCCGATCCCAAGCGCCTGGCCTGTAAGGAAGACTTCCTTCAGCCCGGCCGCAATCAGATCGCCGCCGGCTACGTGCTGTATTCGGCCTCGACGACCATGCTGCTGACCCTGGAAGGGAAGGGGGTTTCCAAATTCACCCTGGACCCGGGCGTCGGCGAATTCGTGCTGACCGAGCGCAACATCCAGATTCCGGCACAAGCCAAGGAATTCGCCATCAACGCCTCGAACCAGCGCTTTTGGGAGCCGCCGGTCACCCGCTATATCTCCGAATGTCTGGCCGGCAAGACCGGGCCGCGCGGGCGCGACTTCAACATGCGCTGGGTCGCCGCCATGGTCGCCGACGTGCACCGCGCGATTTCGCGCGGTGGCGTGTTCATGTATCCGGTCGACGACAAATGCCGCGAGAAGGGCGGGCGTTTGCGCCTGCTTTATGAAGCGGCGCCCATGGCGATGCTGATGGAGCACGCAGGTGGCCGCGCCTCGACCGGGCTCATGCCCATTCTCGACGTCGTGCCGACGGATATTCACCAACGAATTCCGGTGATGATGGGATCGGCGGAGGAGGTCGAGGTTCTCGACCGCTATCACGCCGAGGCCGAGGACATGCCCGCAAGCCGCGTCGGTGCGGCCGAGTAACGCACTCGCATCTATCTCGGGGACAAGCCCCGCTAATCAGAATTCGTCTTTGACCTGATTGACCAGCTGATGCAGGCCCGTCGGCGTCTGCTGTTCCTGCGGCGGGCCTCCGTGGACCTGGGCGTAGTATTCCAGCATGTGCTGAAATTCCTCGACCAGGCGCCCTTCGGCGATGGCCTCCGGATCCATGTGATGGGCCACGAAGGCCGAGAAGTTGGCCGCCGCATGCCGAAGGCCTTCGGCGATGGCTTCGGGCGCCAGGCCGCTTTCCAGCCGCGTATTGGCGACATTGATGATCTGGTTGGCGATCTGGACGCTCAGGGTATGGTCGTCGTCGCCATGATCGTGATCGTGGCCGCAATCGGGGCCATGGACATGATCGTGCTCATGGTGATGATGGTGCCCGTGATTGTGATCGTGGGAGTCGTCGTGATCGGCCATGGCTTGGCGTTCCTTCGTTGCTGCCGTTGCGGGGCGGTTTGGCCTTGCTATAGCACATCGTCCGGATCACGGGGACTCCGTTCCCGGGTCATGTCCCCGTACCCAGCCGGCCCCGGTATATGGACCTCCGTTCATGTTGCCAACGCATGAAGTTAGGCAGTACCTTCGCGATAACGAAGACCGAACCGGAACGGGCGAGGAAGCGGGCAGTATGAGCACGGAAACGGGGACCTATCGGCTGATTACGCGGCCGGATTTCGACGGCGTCGTCTGCGGCGCGCTATTCATGGAGCAGGACATGATCGATGCCGTCATGTTCGCCCATCCCCGCGATATGCAGCACGGCCAGATCGAGGTCTCCGGCAACGACATCACGACGAATCTTCCCTTCGTGCCGGGTGTGCATCTCTGCTTCGATCATCACGTCAGTGAATCCGAACGTATCGGCCCCATGGAAAATCATGTCATCGACCCGAAGGCGCCCTCGGCGGCGCGGGTGGTCTTTGACCATTACGGGGGAAAGAAGGCGTTTCCCCTGGTCGACCCGGCGTTGATCGATGCCGTCGACAAGGCCGATTCCGCCGCCTTCAACGAAGAAGAGATTCTGGCGCCCGACGGCTACACGATGCTCAACTTCATCCTCGACGGCCGTACGGGGTTGTCCCGGCTGCGCGATTTCGCGATCTCGGAAGAGCAGTTGATGATCGATATGATGACCTATTGCCGCCATCATCCGGTCGATGAAATCCTGCAGATTCCCGACGTCGCGGAACGGGTGCGCTCCTATATCCTCAACGAGGAATTCGCCGAATTGCAGATCAAGCGCTGTGCCGAGGTCAACGACAACGTCGTGACCGTCGATCTACGCGGCGAGGACACGCTTTATACGGTCAACCGCTTCCTGGTCTATGCGCTGTATCCGAAGTGCAATATCTCGATCCACATGACCAATCTGGGCGACAAAGGCCGCGTCGAGATCGCCGTCGGCAAGTCGATCCTGGACCGCTCCAATACGGTCAACGTCGGCTCGCTGTTGCTGCAGTACGGCGGCGGCGGCCATGCGGCGGTCGGCACCTGTCAGGTCGCCCCCGACGACGCCGACCGCATCGCGCGGGAAATTCTAACGGCGGTACGTGGCGAATAGCCGAATTCTTCGCCGTCACAATCACTCACTCAAACAATAAAATCTCCGGGAGACTTCCATGACCGCGCCTTTTTCCATCGACCGCATCGACCATTTCGTCATCACCGTGGCGGACGTGGACAAGACCTGTGAGTTCTACGAGAAGGCGCTGGGCATGACGCGGGAAGATTTCGAGGCACGGCCCGGGGATATCCGATCGGCCCTGCTGTTCGGGCGCAACAAGATCAACCTGCACCCGTACCCCAGCCCCTACGAGCCCAAGGGCGTCAACCCGGTGACCGGGGCGGGGGACTTCTGCCTGATCACCGAGACCCCGATCACCGAGGTCATGGCCCACCTGGAAAGCCTGGGCATCGAGATCGAGGTCAAGCCCTCCAAGCGCACGGGCGCGCTGGGCGAACTCGATTCCATCTACTTCCGCGATCCCGACGGCAATCTGGTGGAAGTTTCCAACTACGTCTCATGACCCGCGAGCGGCTGCCAGGGCGCCGCTATTTCTGACCGAACCCGAGAAATTCTTTGTCGCGCGGATGGAAATCGACGGGGCTTGCTCCCGGTTTGTTTGCAGGATTAAGATTAGTAATGTTATAACATTACAAATTGAGGTGTGATAATGATCTGGGCAAACTGGCAGCCCGCCGGAACTAGCAGGAACTTCCGCAAAAACAAGTCGGCTGACCGCATGACGGTCGAATCGCGCCAAAGCTGGCGCCGCAAGGAGGTCGGGGCATGATCGGGGGGCAAATTCTCTCGGCCGCCTGGTCAGACGGTATTTGTGCTGGGCGCAATCCCGAAGCGCTGGAACGGATCGAGGCGCCGGGCGTCTCGGTTGCCGTTTGGAACCGGCGGCCGCTGCGTTCGTTTCAGGAATGGATCGACAGCCTGCCGGTTGATCGTCTGCCTGAGATGCGCGCGGTGACCACGCCGGACCTGGTCGAAACCTTGGTCGAAGCGGCCTGCAGCATTGCCCGTACGCCGGAATGTGTCGAGCGTGAACGCCTGATCGGCGATGTCGCGGCGCTGGCAGATATTCTTCATAGCGTGACGAGAGCGCCCTACGTCCGGGTGCGAATGGAGCGGGTTTCAGACAATGCCTGTAAGAAATTCCATCAGGACTATGTCACCGCGCGCCTGATCTGCACCTATCGCGGGACAGGGACACAATATGGCGAGAGTCGCGACGGCGGGGAGCCGTCCCAGGTTCGGATGCTGCCCACCGGAGTGCCGGCGATATTTCGGGGGCGGCTTTGGCCCGCGCGGCAGGGGGCGCCGGTGTTGCACCGATCACCGCCAATCTCGGGCACAGGGGAGGTTCGGTCGCTATTGGTTCTGGACCCGATCACCGATTCCGAAGTCGGTCCGGAAGACAGCCTCGTGATTGCTCAGGGTTGCCACTGACGGAGTGGAAGCCGTCGGGGTCAGACTTCCGTCACACCGCTGATCACGAAGCCCTGGTTCGCCGGATAACGGCGTTCCGCGCGGGCACGGGCTTCGTTGACGTCGCTGCCTGAGAATTCGATGAAATGGGTGTCGGCCCATTCATCCTTGAAGATCTTGTGGCTGGTCCCGTCTTTCAGGGCGTCCAGCACGTCGCTGTTGTGAATTTCGAACTCGAAGACCGGCATTGATCACTCTCACCCATTGAATGTGGCTACGGACCTATTGCGGGGCCGGCGCCCGATCCATGGGCGCGCTGGACCTTGGTCTGTTTTTTGTCCGATCCCTATGTACGGATAAGAGATGATGAAGAATGTGACCCATGTCACAAATGGCCGGAGGAATTCCCAGTTCCGATATAAGTATTTGGTGTTGCTGTGATTTTCTGTCGCCTGTTGGCTCAGACGATACCTAGAATTTTGACTCCGGCACGCTGGCGCAGCAGCCAGACGAAGCTGACACCGCGCAGAAATCGCAAGGCCAGCAAGGCCAGGATCGCGCCTTCCAGACCGTAGAGGAAGACGGCGCCGGGGGCCACGACCAAGGTCGTCGCCAACAGGACGATGGAAACCTTGACCGCCTGCCGGTGGTGGCCGCCGAGCGTGAGGAACGGCACGGCGGTCAGCAGCGCGCAGTTGACCGGCGCGATCGCCAGGGCAATCAGGAGCCAATCGGCATAGGCGGCGGCATCGTAATGGAAGTAGGTGAGAATGCCTTCGGCCAGGAAAGCCAGGGGAGCGGCGGTGAGAACGCTCATCAGGAAGGTCACGCCGAAGGCCTGATTGAACAGTTTCTGCAATCCCTCCCGGTCGCCGGTCAGTTCGGAAATCTTCGGTGCCGCCACGTTCATCACGGCGTTGAAATTGGTCCAGACGAAGGACGTGACGAAGAACAGGATGGCGAAGATGCCGACGTCGGCCTCGTCCGTGTGCAGGACCTCCATGGCGATGATCATCAGGCTGATCAGGAACAGGTTGGCCAGAACCACGAACAGCAGCGAGCGGGTGACCTCGCGCCAGGTTTCCTTGTCGAAGGTCGCTTCGGTCGCCGCCCAATCGAAGGCCAGACCGCCCCTCAGGAAATACAATTGGACCGCACAGACCAGGCAGAGCGCCGCGAAGAAGATCGCGATGACCTCGCGGTCGGTGAAGGTCGGAAACACGGCCAGCCAGGCCATGGCGCCCAGAAGAAACAGGGCCGGGCGCAGGACCTCCGATGGGAAGATGGCCGCGAATGGCCGTTGCAGGGCGCCGACGACCAAGGTGCTCAGCAAGGCCACGGCGAACAGCGGCGCCAGAATGACGGAAAGCACCGCCACGTGTTCCAGGCGTTCCATGCCGAGCAGATGGAACGTCAGGCCCAGACTGCCCGAAATGACCAGCAAGCCCAGGGAAAGGATGATCGTCTGCTTGAAATGTGTCTGCAGATAGCCCTTGGCCTCGGCGAACCGGCGGGCCTGCATGTAGACCGGCAGGAACTTACCGGCCCCGGCGCCGCCGCCCAGAACCAGAATCGTGCCGAGAAAGGCGGAAACGGAAAAGGCGACCTGGATATCCCCGAAGCCTTCGAGGTCGAGATGTTCGGCGAGATAGCCGTTCAGGATGAAGATCAACCCGAAGCCGGCGTAGACCGAGGCAAGCGATAGAAGTATCTGCAATGTCCAAGTGCGACCGGGGTTTCGTCCCGGGCAGCCCCCCACCTTGGTTCTTGAATTCGCTCAGTTTTTGCGCCGGGAGGCGGTAAGTCAACCCGGGCGGGCTATGCCGCTACCCCCGCAACGCCCGGTCGAGGTCGCGGATCAGGTCGTCCGCCGTCTCAATGCCGATGGACAGGCGCACCACGTCGGGACCGGCGCCGGCAGCGATCTGCTGGTCTTCCGTCAGTTGCCGATGGGTCGTCGAGGCCGGATGGATGATCAGCGAGCGGGTGTCGCCGACGTTGGCCAGGTGGGAGAACAGCTCCACCGTCTCCACACATTTGATCCCGGCCTCGTAGCCGCCCTTGAGCCCGAAGGTGAAGACCGATCCCGGCCCCTTCGGCAGGTACTTCTTCGCGAGATCATGGAACGGGCTGGATTTCAGGCCCGCGTAAGAGACCCAGGCGACGGCCGGATGGCCTTCCAGGAATTCCGCGACTTTCTGTGCGTTCTCCACGTGCCGGTCCATGCGCAGGCCCAGGGTCTCCGTGCCGGTGATGGTCAGGAAGGCGTTCATCGGCGCCATGGACGGCCCGAAATCGCGCAGTGCCACGGCCCGCGCCTTCATGGTGAAACCGAAATCGCCGAAGGTCTCGTAGAAGGTCAGGCCGTGATAGGCCGGATCCGGCGTGCACATGCCGGGAAACTTGCCCGACGCCGCCCAATCGAATTTGCCGCTTTCGATGACCGCACCCCCCATGGAATTGGCATGGCCCGACAGGAACTTGGTCGTCGAATGAACGACGATGTCGGCGCCCCAATCGAAGGGCCGTAGCAGGTACGGCGTCGCCAAGGTGTTATCGACGATCAGCGGCACGCCGGCTTCATGGGCAATCTCGGCGACCGGCTCCAAATCGACGATCAGGCCGCCGGGATTGGCGAGGGCTTCCAGGAACACGCCCTTGGCCTCCGGATGCTCCTTGAGGGCTTGGCGGAAGTTCTCCGGGTCCGTCGGGTCGACGAAATGACAGTCCCAGCCCAGGCGCTTGAAGGAATGGCCGAATTGCGTGATCGAGCCGCCGTAGAGGTTCTTCGACGCGATGAAGCAGTCGCCCGGCTCCAGCAGGGTGAAGAAGGTGAGGAACTGTGCCGCATGGCCCGACGATGCGCAGACGGCGGCGCGCCCGCCTTCCAGATTGGCGAGACGTTCCTCCAGCACCGACACAGTCGGGTTCGTCAGGCGCGAATAGATGAAGCCGAAGGTCTGCAGGTTGAACAGGTCGGCGGCGTGTTCGGCATCTTCGAAGACGTAGGAGGTATTCTGGTGGATCGGTGTGACGCGGGCCCCCGTTTCCGCGTCGGGCCGGGCTCCCGCATGGATGGCGCGGGTCTCGAAACCGAATTCGTGCGGGCCGTCGGGCTTTTTGCTGTCGTCGGTCATGCCCGCGTCACCGTTTCGGCCGTTTGGAGGAGATGACGCCGGAATTGACGCCGCTCCAGCCCAGTTCGCCGAACAGCCGGCCATATTCGATCTTGGGGCAGCGGTCCATGATGACGGTCATGCCCGCAGCCTCGGCCCGTGCCGCGGCGTCGTCGTCGCGCACGCCGAGCTGCAGCCAGATCACCTTGATCGCCTTTTCGTCCTTCAATTCGATGGCGCGATCGATGATGCCGCCCGCGTCCTTGGACGCACGGAACACGTCGACCATGTCGATCGGGCCGGGCACGTCGCCCAGTTCGGCATAGACCGTCTGATCCCAGATTTCCTTCCCGGCATGCCCAGGGTTGATGGGAATGACCGCGTAGCCTTTGCCCAGCAGGTATTTCATGGCGAAGTTCGACGGCCGCACCCAATTGGGCGAGGCGCCGACCATGGCGATGGTGCGCACGTCCTTGAGGACGCCCGAGACCAGCTTGTCGTCGTAGACCAGGGGCGGGGGGGCGGCGTCGGCGGGGGTGGGCTCGGTCATTTGGGGTCCTTGGGGTCGAACAGGTCTTCACCCGGCAACCAGTCGGGCATGGGCTCTTTATCGAGAAAGGCGCCGACGCCATGCTGCGCGTCGTCGTGCAGCATGTTGCGCACAATGGTTTCCGTCGCCAGGTCGTAGGCGGCGTCCAGGCCTTCCTCGATCTGCTTGTAGAACAACGCTTTGCCCGCCTGTACGGCGGTCGGCGATTTGCCCGCGATGGTTTCGGCCAGGTCGTGAACGGCGGCGTCCAGCGCCTCCGCCGTGACGACCCGGTTGACCAGGCCGTATTGCCGCGCCGTCTCGGCGGAGATGAATTCGCCGGTATAAAGCAATTCCAAAGCCTGCTTGCGGGGCAGGTTGCGGGTCACCGCGACCATCGGGGTGGAGCAGAACAGGCCCAGGTTGATGCCCGAGGTCGCGAAGCGCACACCCTCGGCCGCAACGGCCAGATCGCATTGCGCGACCATCTGGCAGCCGGCGGCGGTTGCCACGCCGTGGACCTTGGCAATCACCGGCTGCGGAATGCGGGTGAGGGAGGTCATCATCTTGGAGCACTGCTTGAACAGGCCCTCCAAGGCATCGCGCCCTTGCAGGCCCTTCATCTCCTGAAGGTCGTGCCCGGCGCAGAATGCGCGCCCGTTGGCGGCGATGACGACAACCCGGGTATCGCGGTCGTCCATCAAGGCGTCCAGCTGATCCTGGATCGCGGCCATCAGATCGCCGGACAGCGCATTGAATTTGTCGGGCCGGTTCAGCGTCAGGGTCGCGATGCCGTCGCGGTCGTCGCGTAGCAGCAAGGCTTCGTTGCCGCCGGTGGTCGAGGTGTCGGGCATGGGTGTTCGTGTCCTCCCGCCTTCGTTTCTACGGCTCCCGGGGCAGGGAAGGCAAGCCCGCCCGGCGGTGGAAGCTGCGCGTTGACGTTAACGTAAACGGTAAGTACCGTCTGCCCCTCCCGCAAGCCCTAGAAAGAAAACCAAGACGGAGTCCGCCGCACATGACGCTCTTCACCGCCGAACAGTTCAACGCGATCATGGAAGACGAATTGCCTTTCGCCCATGAGGTCGGCATGCGGGCCGAGACGATCGAGGAACGCAAGGCCGTCTTGCGTATGCCGACGGACGAACGGCAGCTGCGCCCGGGCGGCACCGTTTCCGGACCGGCCATGATGGCGCTGGCCGATGCGGCGATGTATGCGGTGCTGCTGGGCGCCATCGGGCCGGTGAAATTGGCGGTGACGACCAGCTTCAACGCCAACTTCCTGAACAAACCGCAGCCCGGAGACCTCGTCGCCGAGGCGGAAATCCTCAAGCTTGGCAAGCGCTTGGCAGTGATCGAGGTGGCATTGCATTCCGACGGTTTCGAGACACCCGTCGCTCATATGACCGGGACCTATTCGATCCCGCCCCGAGACTGAGCCCTGGGGCTTGTCGAAATGTGAGGTATTATAATACCGTTCATGTAAATGACGGAAAATGTTGCGGTTTTCCGCTTGACTTCCCGTTCTTCTGTGGCATATTCCGCCGCCTTCGGCCACCCGTGCGCCTATTGTCCTGTGCGGGGGCCGTGATCGAATTTTAAGGAACGTGACCCATGAAAACCTTCTCCGCGAAACCGTCGGACGTCGAAAAGGGTTGGTACGTCGTCGATGCCGAGGGCCTGGTCCTCGGTCGTCTGGCGTCGGCCATCGCCACCCGTCTGCGCGGCAAGCATAAGCCGATGTATACCCCGCATATCGATTGCGGCGACCACATCATCGTCATCAACGCCGATAAGGTGCGTCTGACCGGCAACAAGCTGCTGGACAAGAAGTATCACTATCACACCGGTTATCCGGGCGGCCTCAAGACCCGCACCGCCGGCGGCATCCTGGGCGGTGCGCATCCCGAGCGCGTCGTCTACAAGGCCGTCGAGCGCATGATCAGCCGTAACCCCCTGGGTCGCGACCAGATGCGCAAGCTGCACGTCTATGCCGGAACGGAACACCCCCATGCCGGTCAGCAGCCCCAGGTTCTGGACGTTGGCGCCATGAACCCGAAGAACAAGAGGAGCGCCTAATCCATGTCCGATGAAGTGAAAACGCTTGAAGACCTGGGCGAAGTCACGGGCATCGCGCCCCAGCCCGAGGAAACGGCGCCCGCCGAGCCGGTGATCGACGAACACGGTCGGTCCTACGCCACGGGCCGCCGCAAGGACGCCGTCGCCCGCGTCTGGATCAAACCCGGTCCGGGCAAGATCACGGTCAACGGCCGCGACGTCGATGTCTATTTCGCCCGTCCGGTGCTGCAGATGATGATCAAGCAGCCGTTCGAGACGGTCGAACGCCTGGGCCAGTACGATGTGATGTGTACGGTCAAGGGCGGTGGCCTTTCGGGTCAGGCCGGCGCCGTGCGCCACGGCATTTCCCGTGCGCTGACCTACTTCGAGCCGACCCTTCGGCCGAAGCTGAAGTCCGGCGGCTTCCTGACGCGCGACAGCCGCGCCGTCGAACGTAAGAAGTTCGGCCGCCGCAAGGCCCGTCGTAGCTTCCAGTTCTCGAAGCGCTAATTGCAGGGCGATGGGGATGGCCCGGTTGGCCATCGCCCGTCTCCACGCAAGGTTTTGGAAAGGCCGTCCCGTCAGGGGCGGCCTTTTCTTTTGCACGCCTCGTCCTGCGGGGGAGGGCGTTTTTGTGCTATGATGGCGGGCAACCGATAGAGGGAGACCCGTCATGCAAAGACGCCTGACAACGGCCCTGGTGGTCTGCGTTCTGGCCCTGTGGGCCCCCGCCGCCAAGGCCATGACCCTGGGCGACGACGGCCTGCACAAGCAGCCCTGGTTCGCCGAAACCTTCCTGATCCTGGGCGAAGACATCGAAGAGGCCGCAGCCGACGGCAAGCGCGTCGCCGTGATCTTCGAACAGAAGGGCTGCCCCTATTGCCGCGAGATGCATACGGTCAATTTCGCCGAGCCCGAGGTCGCCGAATACATCAAGGCCAACTTCATGGTCGTCCAATTGAACATGTGGGGTGCCCGCGAGGTCACGGACCTGGACGGCAAGGCCATGGAAGAACGGGAACTGGCGCGGCGCTGGCGCGTCAATTTCACGCCGACCGTCGTGTTCCTGCCGACGCCCGAGGAAATGAAGGCCGGGATGACCGAAGCCGCGCGACTGCCGGGCTATTTCAAGCCGTTCCATTTCCTGCGCATGTTCGAGTACGTGAAGGCCGGCGCCTATGCCGACCAGCCGTTCCAGCGTTATCTGCAGGACAAGTTCGAGGAAATGGACAAGGCCGGCGAGAAGCCCAAGGTCTGGTAACCGCGACCTTGGGCTTTGCCGTGACTTGGTACCGCCCGCGTCAGGGCGTGCGGTCGAGGAACGCCCGCAGCCGGTCGTCCCAAAGGTGGGCGTCGATCATCGGGCCCGCGTGGCCGTACTTGGTCTTGATCTCGCAGAATTCCGCATCCAGCCCCTCGGCTTTCAGAAGGTCCACCGTTGGCTGGCCGAGCGCCACATCGACGACGTTGTCCGTATCGGCCAGGACGTTCATCAGGGGGGCCTTGTACTTGGCGGCGTGCGGCGTCATGTCCGAGCCGATCCCGGCTTCGTAGAGCTGATACAGGCAATTGGCGTCGAACTCCTGGGCCCAGGATTCGGCCCGCTTGGCGATTTCGGCTGCCGCCGCGTCCTTGCCGCCCAGGGTGTCGGCCAGATAATCGCCGATGCCGTAATTGGTCAGCCGTTCGACGCGCGCCGCCGCCAGTTCTTCGTAGACGGCGCCGGCATCCGGATTGCCGACATAATGGCCGCCGTTCCACCCGGCGCATTTGGCGTAGCGGCCGCGGATTTCATCGACCTGTCCCGGGGTCGTCGCGCGCTTGATCACGCCGGCGATCGGCACCAGGGCGCGCATGCGGTCGGGATGCGTCGCGCCCCAGCGGAAGGTCAGGTGCCCGCCGTAGGAATAGCCGATGACGGCCTTCAATTGGCCGATGCCCAGGTGGTCGATAAGAATGCGTTGCGTCTCGACCGTGTCGGCGACGGTGAACTTGGGAAAGTCCGGGCCCCAGAGCTTGCCGGTCGCGGGATTGACCGTCGCGGCGCTGGACGTGCCGTAGCTGGACCCCAGGTTGTTTGCGCATACGACGAAGTATTTGTCCGTATCGATGCCCTTGCCCGGGCCGATCAGATTGTCGGCCCAGCCGCTTTCGTCGCCGGCGGCATGGGGGAAGTTGGTATAGCCGTGACACAGCAGGATGGCATTGTCCCCGGCGGCGTTGAGCGTGCCCCAGGTCTCGTAGGCGAGGGTCAGATCAGGCAGGGTTTCACCCGTCGACAGCGTGAAGTCGCCATGGGTGTAGGTCTTGGATGTCGGCAGCAGCATTGTTCTTGAGCCTTTGGTTTGGATATTTGGCGGGATTGATTGGGCGAAACTCTAGACCTCGGGCGCCAGGCCGATCAATGCGCATTGTTGCGCCTCGCCGCCGGGGCGCTTATACCGTGGCCCATCCGGTGGCCCGTCGGCCGTCGGCCCGACCATTCAGATTCAAGGACCATGACCATGACCGCCAAGGTGTTCATCGACGGAGAGGTAGGAACCACGGGGCTGCAGATCAGCGCGCGCCTGGAACGCCGCGACGATGTTGAACTCCTGCGCCTGGCGGACGCGGTGCGGAAAGACCCCAAGGCCCGGGCCGAGGCCCTGAACGCCGCCGACGTGGCGATTTTGTGTTTGCCCGATGCGGCGGCCAAGGAAGCCGTGGCGATGATCGACAACCCCAACACGCGGGTGATCGACGCCTCGACGGCCCACCGGGTGGCCGAGGGCTGGACCTATGGTTTCCCGGAGTACGACAAGGGCCATGAGACCAAAGTGGCGGCGGCCAAGCGGGTCGCCAACACGGGCTGTTACGCCGTCTCGTCGATCGCCTTGCTGCATCCACTGGTCTCTGCGGGGCTGCTGCCTGCGAATTTCCCGGCCACGATCAACGCGGTCTCCGGCTATTCCGGCGGTGGGCGGCAATTGATTCAGGCGTTCGAGGACCCGGGCGCCGAAGGGCATATCGAGGCCGCCGTGCGGGTCTACGCCCTGGGCCTCGCCCATAAGCACATTCCGGAAATGCACAAGTATTCGGGCCTCGACCATGCGCCGATCTTCGTGCCCTCCGTCGCGCGCTACATGCAGGGCATGATCGTGCAGGTTCCGGTGCCGCTGTGGTCCCTGCCGGGCACGCCCAAGGCCAAGGACCTGCAGGCGGCGCTCGCCGACCATTACGCCGGTCGCCGCTTCGTCACGGTCGCCGACTACGACGCGGCGCTTTCCATGGGCCATCTGGAGCCCGAGGGCCTGAACGGCACGAACGAGTTGAAGTTGTTCGTCTTCGCTAACGAGGGCACGGGCCAGGCGGTGCTGACGGCGCTGCTGGACAATCTGGGCAAGGGGGCGTCGGGGCAGGCGGTGCAATGCCTGAACCTGATGCTCGGCGTCGACGAGGCGACGGGGCTGGACGCGCCGCAGGACCTGCTGAACTAGACGGGGTTCAGCGGGCCGGGCGGCCCGACGACTGGTGGCGGCCTAAATGTCGATGTCTTCGACAAAGCGGGCGTGGTCCTGGATATAGGCGAAGCGCAATTCCGGCTTCCGTCCCATCAGGCTTTCCACCAGTTTGGCGGTCTTGCGCGCTTCCGTGCGGATTTCCGGATCCTCGCCGGTCGGCAGGGTAACCCGCAGCAGGACCCGCTTCTTCGGGTCCATGGTGGTTTCCTTCAACTGCGCCGGCGGCATTTCGCCCAGGCCCTTGAAGCGGCTGACCTCAACCTTACCGCGGCCCTTGAACTCGGTCTCCATCAGGTGGTCCTTGTGGTCGTCATCGCGGGCATAGGCGGATTTCCCGCCCTGGACCAGACGGTAGAGCGGCGGCAGGGCCAGATAGAGATGGCCGGTCTCCACCAGCTTCGGCATTTCCTGGAAGAAGAACGTCATCAGCAGCGACGCAATATGGGCGCCGTCGACGTCCGCGTCGGTCATGATGATCACCCGCTCGTAACGCAGGTCGTCTTCCAGGAACTGATCACCGGTGCCGCAGCCCAAGGCTTCCATCAGGTCGCTGAGTTCCTGGTTGGCGCGAATCTTGTCGGCAGTCGCGCTGGCAACGTTCAGAATCTTGCCGCGCAGCGGCAGGACGGCCTGGGTCTCGCGGTGGCGGGCCTGCTTGGCGGAGCCGCCGGCGCTGTCGCCCTCGACCAGGAAGATTTCCGTACCGCCGGCCGTATTGCGCGTGCAATCGGAAAGCTTACCGGGCAGGCGGACGCGGCGGGTCGCCGATTGGCGCTTGGTTTCCTTGGCGGCGCGGCGCTTGAGACGCATTTCCGCGCGCTCGATCGTGCGCTCCAACAAGGCACCCGCCTGGGCCGGATTGCCGGACAGCCAATGGTCGAAATGGTCGCGCACGGCGGTTTCGACCAGGCGGTGCGCCTCGGCGGTCGACAGCTTGTCCTTGGTCTGGCCCTGGAACTGGGGATCGCCGATGAACACGGAGAGCATGATCGCCGCCCCGCCGGTGATGTCGTCGGCCTGGATCTTGGCGGCTTCCTTGTTCTTGACCAACTCGCCGTACGCCCGCAAGCCCCGCGACAGGGCCGATTTCAAGCCCGTTTCATGGGTCCCGCCCTGGGCCGTCGGCACCGTGTTGCAGTAGGACGAACAGAAGCCTTCCTCGTCATAGGGCCAGGCGATGGCCCATTCGGCGCGGCCGGTACCGCCGTTCAGCTTGCTTTCGCCGACGAAGGGCTGATCGGTCAGGCATTTGCGTTTGTCCAGCGTCGCCGCCAGATAGTCGCCGAGCCCGCCCGGGAAGTGGAAGGTCGCCTCGGCCGGCGTCGGATCGTCGGCTTTCAGCAGCTTGGGATCGACGGACCAGCGGATTTCCACGCCCTTGAACAGATAGGCCTTGGAGCGCGCCAGTTTGTAGAGGGTCTGCGGTTTGAACAAAGCGCGGGCGCCGAAGATCTCGGGATCGGGCAGGAAGATAACGGTGGTGCCGCGCCGGTTGTTGACGGCTCCCGCGTCCTCGAGCGCAGAGGTCGGATGGCCGCGTTCGTAAGTCTGGCGCCAGAGTTTCTTGTCGCGCGCGACCTCGACCACCAGCTTTTCCGACAAGGCGTTGACGACGGAAATCCCGACGCCGTGCAGGCCGCCGGAGGTCTCGTAGTTCTTGCCGGAAAACTTGCCGCCGGAATGCAGGGTCGTGAGGATGACCTCAAGCGCCGATTTGTCCTTGAACTTGGGGTGCGGATCGACGGGAATGCCGCGCCCGTTGTCGCGTACGGTCAGCGCGCCGTCTTCGCCCAGCGCGACCTCGATCCGCGACGCATGGCCGGCCACGGCCTCGTCCATGGAGTTGTCGATGATTTCCGCCGCCAGGTGGTGCAGGGCGCGTTCATCCGTGCCGCCGATGTACATGCCGGGGCGGCGGCGGACGGGCTCCAGGCCCTCCAGGACCTCGATGTCCTTGGCCGTGTAGTCGCCATCGGCCGATGCGGCGGCCGGTTTGGCCGGCTTCGCGGCCTTCGATGCCTTCGGCGGCGTCGGCGCGGGGGCCTTATCCGGTTGCTTTTTGTCTTCGGCGTGCTGAAATAGGTCGCTCATTCTCTTACCCGTGGGGGCGCTGTTCCGCTTGTTCTTAAGGTCCCGGCCGGGCGGCGCTGCGCTGGCGGTGATTGCATTCCAAGATATACCATGATGGGGTAGGGGGGATGCAATGAATTACCATATATTGTGCTGATTTCGACGTTTCAAAAATAGGAATTTTTCGTGATGACAACCCCGGACGACACGCCCGAAACCCCCGAAACCGGCCCCGGCGCGGGCCCCGGCGGCGGCGAAGAGACGCCGCGCGGCGAACTGGCGATCCGCACCCTGGCCATGCCGGCTGACACCAATCCGTCGGGCGATATCTTCGGCGGTTGGGTCATGGCGCAGATGGACGTGGCGGGCGGCATCGCGGCGGCCCAGCGGGCCGGCGGCCGGGTCGCGACGGTTGCCGTCGACGGATTCATCTTCCACAAGCCGGTGAACGTGGGCGACGTGCTGTGTTGTTACGCCGAGGTCGTCCGCGTGGGCACCACGTCGATCGCCATTCGGATCGAGGCCTGGGCCCTGCGGCAACGGGTACGCAACAGACGGGTCAAGGTGACCGAGGGCATCTTCACCTTCGTCGCCTTGGACGAAGCCGGAAAAAAGCGGCCCGTGCCGGAAGCCTAGGGGCGAATCCATTTCCTGGCCGGGGCGGGATGAGTGCCTGCGCGGAGGCGCCTTGCGGCCCGGGGCGGCGGAGCCATCGGCAGCCCCGATAGACCGAGGACTGCCGAATGTGGTCTCGCCGCCGACACCGGCCCGAGGGGCGCGCCAAGGGGCGCCCCGGCGGCCATCCTCAGCCGACCACCATGCAGGCATAGCCGGCGGTGAACATAAGGGCGAGGGCGGCGAGTTCGTTCAAACGGGACATCAGCATGGGTCATCTCCCCAGGGGTTGAAACCAACGGAACATTGTGTGAACAGAAGAGAACATAACAAGAACATAAGTGTCAACACAATTTCGTCATCGACTTTCGCCGGCCCGAAGAAGCGCGGTATTCTGCGGGTAAGAAGCATGAGATCGACAGGGGTGCGCTTCATGACAGGATCGGGATTCAAGGCAGCGATTGGCGCCGTTCTAATCGTTCTGCTCTGGTCGACCGGATCGGTTCAGGCCGACCAGCCCCGGGTGATCGCCGCCGAGGCTTCGCCCAATGGTGACGGCAGCTACACCGTGTCGGCGACGATCCGCCACGGCGATACGGGATGGGATCACTACGCCGATAATTTCGAGGTTCTGGGCCCCGACGGCGCCTTGTTGGAACGCCGGGTGCTTTATCACCCCCACGTCGACGAACAGCCGTTCACGCGCTCCGTCGGCGGGGTGAAGGTGCCGCCGGGGCTCAAGCAGGTGATCGTGCGGGCCCATGACAAGGTTCACGGATACGGCAAGGCGACCGTCACCGTCACGTTGCCTGACCGCTGACGCGCCGCGCCGTACACGGAAATCCCTGTGACGGGCATCATTCTTTCGTCATATTCACCGACGTAGACTGTCGTCCCGCCATCGAGAGGAGCCTTCCCATGCGCCTGTCCGCCGTTCTTACCGCCGTCCTGATGACCGCCGTCCTCGCAATGGGCGCGCCGCGTCCCGCCGCGGCCGAGGACACCTATACCCAGGAAGAAATCGTGGCGAAGGCCAAGGGCTTCTTCGGCACCACGACCAAGGGCCTCGCCGATGCGATCCAGAAGGTGTTCGAGGACCAAGGCAAGCCCAACGCGATCATCCTGGGCGAGGAAGCCTCGGGCGCCATCGGGATCGGCCTGCGCTACGGCAACGGCACGCTGGAGCGTAAATCAGGCACGACCCAGAAAGTCTATTGGCAGGGGCCGTCCATCGGATTCGATTTCGGCGGCAACGCGTCGAAGGTCTTCACCTTGATCTATAACCTGGGCAACACCGAAGCCCTGTTTCAGCGCTATCCCGGCGTCGACGGCAGCTTCTACGTGGTCGCCGGCCTGGGCGTGAACTATCAGCAGGCGGGTGACGTGATCCTGGCGCCGATCCGCACGGGCGTCGGCCTGCGCGCGGGGGCCAGCGTCGGCTACCTGCATTATTCCAAGGAACATTCCTGGATCCCGTTCTAAGACGGGAATTCTTGGCCGGGCCGCGAGTCCCGCCGGGTCAGAGTTCTTCCAACGCCCGCTGATGTTCCAGGCGCCGGCGCACGGCTTCTTCCGTGGCGCCCAGGCCCGATAGAACGCGCCCGGCCAGTTGCAGGCTGCCTTCGATGGTCTCCGGCACCGCCGTATTGGCGCCGGCGGCGCACAGGCGTTCCGCATGGCCCTTGTCCCGGGCCCGGGCATAAACGTTGATCAGCGGCCAATGCTTGCGGATTTCGCCGACGATGCGCTCGGCCGCCGCGGGGTTGTCCATGGTCACGACGACGGCGGCGCAGGTGCCGATATGGGCGCGTTTCAGCATGTCCAGCCGCGAGGCATCGCCGTAGAACACGGGCAGCTTGTCGGCCCGGCCCTGGGCGACATGCGTCGGGTCCATGTCGAGTGCGATGAAGGAAATTGATTCCGATTGAAGCGTGTTCGCCAAGGTCCGCCCGAACCGCCCGAACCCGGCCAGGATGACGTGCCCTTCGATGTCGTCTTCCGCTTCCAGGGTGCCCTGATGGGCGCGGGTCGTGGCGTCGCGCTCCATCCGGCCGGCGACTTTCTGGGCCACGGCGGCCAGGGGCGGCGTGAACAGCATGGTCAACCCGGCGACGATCAGCATGAATTGGCCGACTTCGCCGGGGATCAGGTTCAAGGTCATGGCGAGGCCGACGACGATGAAGGCGAATTCCCCGCCCTGGCCCAACAACAGGCCGGTTTCGAACGAGGTATGACGGGGCAGGCCGAATGCCGCGCAAAGGCCCGCCGCGACGATGCCCTTGACCAGGAACAGCCCGAACACGGACAGCGGAATCCAAAGCGGCTCGTCCCCGACCACGCGCCAATCGATGCCCATGCCGACGGACATGAAGAACAGGCCCAGCATCAGGCCCTTGAAGGGCTCGATATCGACCTCGATCTCGTGGCTGTATTCCGTTTCAGCCAGCAGCAAACCGGCCAGGAACGCGCCCAAGGCCATGGACAGGCCCGCCGAGCCGGTGATCGCGGCGATCCCGATGACGGTCAGCAGGACCGCCGCCATGAACATTTCCGGGCTGCGGGTCTGGGCGACCAGGCGCAGGGCGGGGCGCAGGACCAGTCGGCCGACCGTGTAGATCACGGCGATGGTCAGCGCCGCCTTGCCCAGGGCCAGGGCCAATTCCGTGCCGACGCCGCCTTCGACCTCGACCCCCAGAACGCCGACCACGAACAGGATCGGCACCACGGCCAGATCCTGCATCAGCAGGATCGAGAAGGTCGCCCGGCCGAGCGGTGTGCCGAGCCGTCCGCCACCCATCAGGAGCTGCATGACGATGGCGGTAGACGACAGCGCGAGGCACGCGCCGAGAACGATCGAGGCTTCGATCGAATTGCCGAAGGCATGGGCGATGGCGCCGATGATCGCGCCGGTGATCAGAATTTGCAGGCTGCCCAGCCCGAACACGAGGCGCCGCATGGCCCAGAGGCGTTCCAGCGACAATTCCAACCCGATGGTGAACAACAGGAACACGACGCCCAGTTCGGCCAGTGCCTTGACGCCCTCGATATCGGAAATCACGACATGGGACAGGGCCGGGAACTCGCCCGCCAGCAGGCCCAGGCCGAACGGCCCGATCAGGCCGCCCAGGACCAGATAGCCGAGGACGGGGCTGACCTTGATCCGGTGGAACAGGGGAACCATGACGCCGGCGGCGACCAGGAAGACGATGATCTCGCGCAGATGGGGCAGGGTCGCATGCGATCCCATGGGCAGCTCTCTTTTGGGGGCCTGGGAGGTGTTCCGCCGACCGGGCGCTGCCCGACGGAACCCGATCAGGTTAGAGCCTTTTTCCCCCAGAATGAACCCTTTGCGGCACTGCAGCGAAAGTTTATTCGCTGTGTTTACCGCCTTTTCCCGCTGTCCGGCCCAATCGCGCCTCGATCCAGACCTTGGCCAGGTCGAGGCGCCGCCACCAGCGCCCGGCGGGCGGGTCCAGATCGATCGCCACCGCGGCGATGCGGCCGTCCTCGATGCGGGCGATGATCAGGTCCACCGTCGTCAGGTGCAGGCGCCGGCCCGCCACCGGACGCCGCAGCAGATTGCGTTTGATGAACTCGCCGACGGGCAGGGCCCGCCGCCGTGCCGGGACCCAGAAATCGTAGGCGTCGGCGATGGCGCCCAGTGCCGTCGTGCCGTCGAAGGTAAACGCCCCCGCGTTTTCCGGATCGTGCAGGCCGGGCCCGCGCGCCCCGAACAGGCGGTCCAGGTCGGGCATACGGTCCGGCGGGGCGATCAGGATCACGTCGTCGCCGGGGGCCAGGCGGTCGACCTCGGCGGGTGTGCGCATCTGGCCGTCGCGGATGACCGAGACGACGTCGATCCCGTCGGGCAGAGGCAGGCGCGAGAGATCGCGCCGGACGGACAGGCTGCGTGGCTGCACGCTATAGGCCGTCATGTCCCGCCCGGTATCCGTCGGCAGGCCGATTTCCACGCGCGGCGGCTGCGGCGGGCGCGGCGCGAGCATCACGCCCAGGCGGCGGCCGACGGCGCCGACGCTCCATCCCTGAACGATCAACGAGGCCATGACCACCATGTAGACGACGCCGAAATAGGTTTCCGCGTTCTCCAGCCCCGCCAGAACGGGAATGGTGCCAAGGAAGATGGGCACCGCGCCGCGCAGGCCGACCCAGGAGACGAAGGCCGTCTCGCGCAGGGGATAGCGGAACCAGGCGAGGGACAGCGCCGTCGCGACGGGCCGGGCGATGAAGACCAGTGCCGCCGCGATCCCGACGGCGGGCAGGATGACCGGGATCAGGGAACTGGGTGTGATCAGCAGGCCCAGGATCAGGAACATGGCGATCTGGCAGAGCCAGGCGAGACCGTCGTGAAACCGATTGATCAGCAAGGTCGCCTTGTGCCGCTTGTTGCCGACGATCAATCCGGCGAGATAAACCGCGAGGAAGCCGCTGGCGCCGATCTCCTGCGCCCCCGCGAACAGCAGCAGCGCCCCGGCGGCGGCCAGCACGGGATACAAGCCCGAGGCGATGTTCAATCCGTTGAGGGTCGTGAGCAGGAGATACCCGCCGATCACCCCGGCGATCAGCCCGCCCGCGATCTGCAGTACGAAGCGCCCGGCGACATCTGCGGCCGTATCGACCGACAGCGCCGCGTCGGTCGACAGGATCAGGCTGACGCAGGTCACGGTCAGCATGACGGCCATGGGATCGTTCAGCCCGGCCTCGGCTTCCAGCAAGGCGCCCAGGCGTTCGCGCAGCCGCATGGCCCGCGCGGAGAGCAACAGGAACACCGCCGCCGCATCGGTCGACGCGACGATGGCGCCGACCAGCAGGCCTTCCAGCCAACCGATCCCCAACAGATAGCGCGCGGCGGTGCCGGTGATCGCCGCGGTGACCAGGACCCCGACGGTCGCCAGAACCACCGCCGGTGCGGCGACGCCCCGGAAATCGCGCCAGCGCGTGCGCAGGCCGCCGTCGAACAGGATGACGGCCAGCGCGATGCTGCCGACCAGGTAGGTTGCCTCGTAATCGTCGAAGTCGATGCCGCCGGGGCCGTCCTCGCCCGCCAGCATGCCAAGCACCAAAAACACCAACAGCAATGGCGCGCCGAAACGGGACGACAGCGTCCCGGCGAAAATGCTCGCCAGGATCAATCCCGATCCGATCAGAATAAGATGATTGGCCAGTTCCATGCCGATTGCCGCGAAGGTCCCAGAGTGCCGCCAAAGAATAATCCATCATATTGGGATTCCAGGCGAAATTTCACAATAGAACCTGCGCGCCGGATGCGGAAAATCAGGGGTGGCTTGCGTCTTTCGGGCGGGACCGGCACTCTGCCTTCCAGATAGCGCGAATTGAACCGGCCGAACGGACCGGGCACGACATGGGAGGAAACCGTCAATGGAATACAGACCTTTGGGCCGCACCGGCGTCAAGGTGTCGCAGCTCTGCTTCGGGACCATGTCCTTCGGGGCCGAGGCCGATCTGGCCGCCTCGCGGGCGATGTACAAGAAGGTCCGCGATCTGGGGATCAACTTCTTCGACTGCGCCGATGCCTATACCAAGGGCAAGGCCGAGACCATCCTGGGACAGTTGATGAAGAGCGAGCGCGACAACCTGGTCATCACCTCGAAATGCTTCAACAACATCCGGGGCGATATCAATTCGGCCGGCGGCAACCGCCGTCATGTCTCGAAGGCCGTCGAGGATTCCCTGAAGCGGCTGAAGACCGACCGGCTGGACGTTCTGTTCATGCACCGGTTCGAAAAACTGGCGCCGCTGGAAGAAGTCCTGCGCGGGCTGGAAGACGTCGTGCGGTCGGGCAAGGTGCTGTACATCGGGGCGTCCAACTACGCCGCCTGGCAGGTCTCCAAGGCGCTGGGCATTTCGGAAAAGAATGGTTGGACCAAGTTCGACGTGATCCAGCCCATGTACAATCTGGTCAAGCGCGCGGCCGAGGCGGAAATCTTTCCCCAGGCCATGGCCGAGGGGCTGGGCGTCATCACCTACAGCCCCGTCGGCGGCGGCATGCTGTCGGGCAAGTACGGCCCGGACAAGCGCCCCAAGAAGGGCCGCATCATGGATCAGAAGAACTATTCCGACCGTTACGCCGACGATTGGATGTTCGATACGGCGGGCAAGTTCACCGAGTTCGCCAAGGAAATGGGGGTGCACCCGGTGGCGTTGTCCGTTGCCTGGACCGCGGCCCATCCGGCGGTGACGGCGCCCATCGTGGGTGCGCGCGACGTCAAGCAATTGGCGCCGTCGTTGAAATCGTTGGATATCAAGATGACCCAGGAGCTTTGGGATCAGGTCGCGGCGTTGTCGCGCACGCCGGCCCCGGCGACGGACCGGGTCGAGGAATACGAGCCGGTGAAGGTGCGTCCCGTTTCCGGCTGACGTGCGACACCGACCGAAACGCGAAAGGCCGCCGGCGTGTTCCCGGCGGCCTTTTTCGTGCGCATGTTCTTGGTATCCGCAAGAAAATCGGGGGCCTGCTTGTAACAAGCAGAACCCCCAAGTTTGGCGCGTAAATTCTGTAGATGGCCGTTTCGGCCGTTCGAGATGCGCTCGAAAAAGCGGGAGCGGGCAGGGCATGTGCCCCGCCCGCGTCCGGCGCTATTACGAGGAGTAGTACATCTTGAACTCGATCGGATGCGGGGTGTGTTCCATGGCGTACACTTCTTCCCACTTGAGGCCCATGTAGCCGTCGATCGCGTCGTCGGTCAGGACGTCGCCCTTCTTCAGGAACTCGCGGTCGGCGTCCAGGGCTTCCAGCGCTTCGCGCAGGGAGCCGCAAACCGTCGGCACGCCCGCCAGTTCTTCCGGCGGCAGGTCGTAGAGATCCTTGTCCATGGCGTCGCCCGGGTGGATCTTGTTCTGAATGCCGTCCAGGCCGGCCATCATCATGGCCGAGAAGGCCAGATACGGGTTGGCCGTGGCGTCGGGGAAACGGATTTCCACGCGCTTGCCCTTGGGGCTGCCGGAGTACGGGATACGGCAGGAAGCGGAACGGTTACGGGCCGAATAGGCCAGCAGGACCGGGGCTTCGAAACCGGGGATCAGACGCTTGTACGAGTTGGTCGACGGGTTCGTGAAGGCGTTGATGGCCTTCGCGTGCTTGATGATGCCGCCGATGTAGTACAGGCAGGTTTCCGACAGGTCGGCATAGCCCGAGCCGGCGAAGGTCGGCGCGCCGTCTTTCCAGATCGACTGGTGGGTGTGCATGCCCGTGCCGTTGTCGCCCGCGACCGGCTTCGGCATGAAGGTCGCCGTCTTGCCGTAGGTATGGGCGACCATCTGGGTGCAGTACTTGTAGATCTGCACGTTGTCGGCCGCACGGACCAGCGTGTCGAAGGCCATGCCCAGTTCGTGCTGGGACGGGGCGACTTCGTGGTGATGCTTGTCCATGGTCAGGCCCATTTCCTGCATCACGCTGACCATTTCGCCGCGCAGATCATGGCAGGAGTCGACCGGCGGAACCGGGAAGTAGCCGCCCTTGACGCCCGGACGATGGCCCAGGTTGCCTTCTTCGAACATGGCGCCCGTGACGTAGGGGCCTTCTTCCGACGTGAATTCGTAGGAGCACTTGTTCATCTGAACGTCGAAGCGGACGTCGTCGAACACGAAGAATTCCGGCTCGGCTCCGAAGTAGGCCGTGTCGCCGATGCCCGTGGTGCCCAGATAGGCTTCCGCCCGCTTGGCGACCGAACGCGGGTCGCGCTCATAGCCCTGACCGGTGACCGGGTCCAGGACGTCGCAGTTGACGATCAGGCTCGGCTGAGCCGAGAAGGGGTCCATGACGGCGGAGGTGGCGTCGGGGATCAGCGCCATGTCGGATTCGTTGATCTCTTTCCAACCGGCGATGGACGAGCCGTCGAACATGATGCCGTCTTCGAATTCGTCTTCGCCGACGAAGGACGAAACCATGGTCAGGTGCTGCCACTTACCGCGGGAATCCGTGAAACGCAGGTCAACGTAGGGAATTTCGTTGTCCTTGACGTATTTGCAGAACTCAGCCGGTGTCTTGATATCCAAGCTCATATTCGCTTCCTTTTCTTTACACTAATGTCCAGACGATGTTTTGAACGCGCGTTGTTGGTGCCTCCCTGGCGCGCCGGCCGCCGGCCGACGAAAACCGGACGGCTAGATCGCCTCCGAACCGCGTTCGCCGGTGCGTACGCGGATCGCTTCTTCCACGGGAAGAATGAAGATTTTGCCGTCGCCGATACGGCCGGTTTGGGCCGTCTGTTGGATGGCTTCGACGGCGGCGACGGCCATATCGTCGTCGACCACCAGCTCAATCTTCACCTTGGGCAGGAAATCGACCACGTACTCGGCGCCGCGATAGAGCTCCGTATGGCCTTTCTGGCGGCCGAAACCCTTGGCTTCGACCACGGTGATACCCTGCAGACCCACCTCGTGGAGGGCCTCCTTCACCTCATCCAGCTTGAACGGCTTGATGATGGCTTCGATCTTTTTCATCAGTATGTTTCCCTTGGGGTTTCCCCCGACTTGAACAAATTGGAATTACGCGCGGAAGTGGCCCGTTGTGCCGCGGCCAGCTTCCTTGTCCGCCCCTCTATAGCAGGAGGCGTGCCAGTTTCCGCCGGTCTAAAATATTGAATTATATCAATTCATTAAGGGGGATTGTTCAGGGCGTTCGGGCAGCCGAAAAGGCGGCATTGTGCCTATCGAAAAGGCACATGCCTATTTTTTGGACTGATGCCGGAAGCATGCCCGCGGGAGGACCCGCGGAGAGTCCTACAACCTAGTCGGCCAGGGTCTCGCGGATGCGCTGGGTGGCCTTCAGGATGTTCTCGGTGGAGTTGGCATAAGAGAACCGGACGTAGCCTTCGCCATAGGCGCCGAAGCTGGTCCCGGCGATGATCGCCACGCCCGCGTCGTTCAGCAGCTTGTTCTGCAATTCCATGGCCGAAAGGCCCGTGCCTTCGATGTTCGGGAAGGCATAGAAGGCACCTCCTGGCTCGGCGCAGCGGAAGCCCGGAATCTGGTTCAGCTCGCGCAGAATGACTTTCCGCCGTTCGTCAAAAGCCTTGACCATCTCGTCGACCGCGTCCTGCGGCCCGTCCAACGCGGCGATGCCCGCGAACTGGGCAGATGCATTGACGCAGGAATTGCAGTTGATGGCCAGGCGGGTCACCGGCTCGACCATCGATTTCGGCCACACACCGTAGCCCATGCGCCAGCCGGTCATGGCATAGGTCTTGGACCAGCCGTCCAGCAAAATCACCCGGTCGCGCAGGTCTTCGTATTCCAGCAGGCTGACGTGCTCGCGCCCGTCATAGAGCATGCGGCAATAGATCTCGTCGGACATGATGGTGACCTGGGGCTGCTTCAACAGGCCCTCGACGAGCTTGTCCATTTCCTCGCGCGGCACGGCGCCGCCGGTCGGGTTGGCGGGCGAGTTCAGGATGATCAGCCGCGTGTTCGGCGTGATCAGGCTCAACACTTCCTCGGCCGAGAAGGCGAAGCCCTTGTCTTCGTGCAGCGGCATCGGCACCGGCGTGGCGCCCGTGAACTTGATGACGCTTTCGTAGATTGGGAAGCCCGGGTTGGGATAGATGATCTCCGCTCCCGGTTCGCCCAGCGCCAGGACGGCGAAGAACATGGTCACCTTGCCGCCCGGCACGATGATGACGTCGGCGGGATCGACCTGGACCTTGCGGTATTTCTCGATGTCGCGGACCACGGCTTCGCGCAGTTCGGGGATGCCGTTGGCGGGGGTGTAGCCGTGGTGGCCGTCGCGCAGCGCCTTGATCGCGGCCTCGACGATATGCTCCGGCGTCTTGAAGTCCGGCTGGCCGATGCCGAGGTTGATGATGTCCTTGCCCTGGGCGGCAAGCGCGTTGGCGCGGGCGAGAACTTCGAAGGCACTCTCGGTGCCCAGCCGGGACATGGCGGCGGCCATTTGAACCATGGATGCAAACTCCGTTTGATGATCTTTATTGGGGGCGCTCATGCCCGTTTTGTGGGCGGCACTCTATGGTAGACGGCGGGGAGGACGCAACGGAGATGAACGAGGGGGCGATGAACGACGGCCATTCAGGAAATCCGGCGGCGCCGACCGCCAATCTGCTCGGCGATCTGCCCGCACGGCTGGACGCGGAGGATTTCGCGACCCTGGCCGAAGGCGGGGCGTTTCGCCTGATCCGCATCGTCTCGACCGGTCAGGCGACGCCCGACGGCGAATGGTACGACCAGCCCGAGGACGAATGGGTCTTGCTCCTGCAGGGCGCGGCGGGTTTATCGATCGAAGGCGAGGGGGCGGTGCGGGCCCTCGGGCCCGGCGATTACCTGCTGCTTCCGGCCCATTGCCGCCACCGCGTCGAATGGACGGCCCAGGACGG
>MDTA01073155.1_pt1 | contig 29612 bp, 26 predicted proteins | sample 811151 | NCBI WGS metagenome assembly MDTA01 (sample SAMN05326648, study PRJNA326480) | marine metagenome | isolation source: seawater | place: Indian Ocean: South | collected 2010 | reverse complement strand
GCCAAAATTGCAGGAAACCGCTCTAGCATTGTGGACTATTTACATCATACTAACAGCTCTTGAGATTCTTTTGCTATGGTCAGTCGGTGGACTTACCATGTTCGATGCCTTTAATCACGGCCTTACCACTATGCCATCGGGAGGTTTCTCGACGCACGATGCATCTATTGCATATTATGACAGTTACGTAGTTGAATCGATTATAATTTGTTTTATGTTCTTAGCCGGCGTTAACTTTACTCTAATCTGGCTTGCTTGGGAAAAGCAATGGGATAAAGTGTTCAAGGACCAAGAAGGACGTAGTTATGTTTTAGTGATAACCGCAACGACAGTATTTGTCTTCGCAGCTTTGATTTCACAAGGAAGTCAAATCGATGAAGGATTTTTTAATTCATTATTTACCGTGGTTTCAATAGGAACTAGTACAGGATATACCAATTCTGATTACATGATGTGGCCAGTTGTAACACACATTTTCTTGTTTCTCTTGATGATTGTGGGAGCATGCGCTGGTTCCACTAGTGGCGGATTGAAATTGATGAGAGTCAAACTCGGTTTGAAAATTGCATGGAGAGAAATCGGCAGAATTGCTCAACCAAAACGTGTAGTACAGATTAGAATGAATAACGAGGTTGTTGATAATGACAGATTGGGCTTAATTGTCGGTATGCTGTTCGTATGGACTGGCCTTTTCGCACTTTCATGTATCGTTTTAGCATTAACAATGCCAAATTCAGATTTCGAGTCTGTGGTGGCTGTTGTTGCTTCCTCATTAGGCAACACTGGTCCAACTCTTGGTGATTATGGGCCATCTAACACATGGGCATCAATGGGTACTCCCTCCCTTTTGATTACATCTATTTTGATGTGGTTTGGTCGATTAGAACTAATGACTGCCCTACTACTACTACATCCTAGAACTTGGGCAAGAGAATCTCGTGAAGCACCTGATAGAGCTTCTGTCAAACTTATTAGAGAACTATTCGAAAAGATGGAAGATAAATCAGATGATAAAAAATCAGAATAATTTCGTTTGGCCTTGGTCAAATTCAATATTTTCCTCATTTCTATCTTCGTTTTCGATTTGGATGTCCAATGATTGTATATCATTAGTGGAATTATAAATCTCGAATTCTTTCACATATTTTTCCATTAGATCTTTTGTACTACGATGGCTGATTGCAAGGCCGCACAATGCAACGTGCTCTTCAGGACTTAGGTTTAATGCCATAGAGATCGAAAAATCAGCACTATTCTGAGCCAACACTGCTACTAATGAAGGTAATAATTCCTCTCTAACTGCTTTTTTTGAGCAACCACAGGTATCGGCTAATCGATCTACAACAGACCTTTTCACCCATGCTGAGCCTCTTCTGAGAAAATCAGGGTATTTACAAAAAACTCTCCCTTCAACAGGTTTTGGCATAGTAACACTTGCTGATAAACCCGTCAGGTTTGATGACCAATACCACGATCTGTGTGCAGTATTCCTAAAACGGGAGGTAAGCAGACAGTCCGCTTGAGAAAGTGCCTTGGAACCACGTCTTACTGCTCCTTGGTCTGTGAATACAACACCATTATTCCATGAGACCCAAGCAACCATATCGTCTGGACTCTTATCAAGAGATAGTGTAGCAGACATAGCTTTTATTGCTGTCCGTGAGCGATATAACTGATCTAGACCTGGAAATATCTCAACAGAAGTATCTCTTGTACCAGTATCCAAATTCTGTTTTACTAATTCTTTTGTCAGGTTCGCTTCTACTAGGCTGCACATTACTTGTAAATCTCTTACTAACGCTCGTAAATCTCCCGGGTTATTCCTTATAATTTCATCAATAGCGCCCGGGTCAGAGGTAAAACCCTCTTCCTTGATGACTCTCAGAGCAATTCTTCTAAGAGCTTCATCTGACGCTCTTTCAAATTTGATTGTAACTAAGTGTTTTGAAAATCTGTCTCTCGCAGTTCTCCAGGTAGAAGAGGTTCTACCCCACAAGCCCATTTCATCGTTACATGCTAATATAACTGGTTGACGGGTTTCGGATAGCAACTTCAGTAATTCGGCCTTACCACCACTATCGCCTTTCAATGCTTTCGAATCGTCAATAGGTTCTCCAGATACAATAGATGAAATTCTTTCTGCTGAAACTTCACGTAAACCACCAGACAAGTGATCTACCTCATCAAGTAGAATCAAAGTTCTAGGAGGTTTTTCTCCTGGTTTCATGAAAAGCGAGCCGTGGGTTGATGCGTGGGTTGCTGCTTTGCGTATTGCTCCTGCATTGCGTGAATCACTAGCATTCAGTTCAATAACCTGCCACCCCATATCCGCAGCAATTGCCCTAGCAACCGTTGTCTTTCCAACACCGGGAGGTCCGATTAGTAGCAAACCTGGTTTCTTTGGTCTACCTTGTTTCCATTCATCCAACCACGACCTAATCTTTCGCCGTTGGTTCTCATTCCCTTCAAGTTGGCGTTCGCTGGCTGGGCGGTGACGTTTCGTCCAGTCGCTCACCACCATATTGGCCTGTTTGACTAGGCCCCACTTGAACATTGAGGATATCAGAATGATAATTCCTCTATTGAAAGCCTGGTTTGTTCTCCTGTATCTCTCATCCTTAGGGTGACCGTATTGTCTTTCAAGGAATCATGATCAACTGTAACGCAGTATGGTACGCCGATTTCGTCTGCGCGAGCATATCTACGACCAATTGACCCACTGCCATCGTAAATGGAGAATATATTCTTTCTTGCACACAAATCTTTGTGTATTTTTTGTGCCATTAAATCCATACCATTCTTTTCAAAAAGAGGCAGAACTGCAACGTCAATAGGGGCTACATTTGCAGGTAAAGAAAGAATTGTGTAGTCTTCTCCAAGTTTTTTAGTTTCTTTGTAACTATGGTCTAGAACATGCCAGATGATCCTATCAATGCCAAATGCTGGTTCTACAACGTGAGGTACATACCACTCACCAAGAACATTCTCAGTCTTTTGCACTCTTTTCACATGTTCCTGCAATAATTCAATTTGTGAACCATCTATTTCGATATTCATCGGAAATTTAGATTCCGAATCTAACCCTTCAACTACTTCCTTTACCTTACCTGATAGCTCTCTAAATGCTGGACCAGCCTTTGAACCATCGATAGTCCATCTGTCAGTCACAATGGTCTTTGGTTCAGCGAAGGTTCTCCAAGCATGTAATTTTTGACCAGTAGCCTCAGCGTGTGCTGTAAGATCATAGCAACCCCTGTGTGCTATACCAACACACTCTATCCACCCATATGAACCAAGAATTTCTGCATCCCAGCAATCTTCCGCATAATGTGCCATTTCGTTAGATTGATGTTGCCTGAATCTTATGCAGGATGGGTCAATACCAACCAATGTTAGGAAATCCATCGTCAATGCCATAAAGAAACCTACGGTTTTGTGCCGTATTGTTCCATTTGTAACCGCCTTGCCAAATGTCAACTCTTCTTGTCCGTTTTCTTCGGATATCAAGCAGACCTCGTCTTGCCATACAGAAAAATCGTAGTCTTGGTCCTCGAGAGGATCGACAAAGTACTCTAACTCTGCCATATTAAATTCTCTGAGCCGAATCATTCCTTGCCGTGGGCTGATTTCGTTTCTGTATCCTTTGCCAACCTGGATGGCACCAAATGGCAACCGTTCACGGAAATGTCTGTAAATTGAAGGAAAAGATGTGAACATACCTTGTGCTGTTTCTGGTCTCAGAAATGCCTGCCTTCCTGTGGCATGAGATCCAATGTTTGTACTAAACATCAAATTCTGCGCACTTAGTTCACCCCAATCACTACCGCCACAAGATGGACATACAGGATTGTTAATTACGATTAAATCCTTTAATTCCGAAATATTTAGAGAATCAGCATTGGAATGAAACTCTTCTACAAGATGGTCCGCTCTATTAGCATCTCCACACTGTAGACATTCAACCATAAAGTCAGTAAATTCTCCAACGTGGCCAGAAGCTTCCAATACTTCATACGGGGTTATTGTTGGACATGAGATTTCTACAATATTTCCAAGACTCTGCCAGTGATTTATCCAGGCTTGGTTGATATTATTTCTAAGTCTCCCGCCTACAGGACCGAAGTCATAGAACCCAGCAGCACCACGGTGCATTTCGAATGCAGGTTTGATAATTCCCCTGCCCTTAAGCATGCTAGAGAGCCTGCTTAACCGCTCAGAAGTGAACTCCTTCATGTCTATGCGTAATCAAAGGGGTAAATGAGACCACCTCTCAGAAAGTGTTGAAAACATGAAATTTGGTATGAATAATTTTGTCGTAGAATTTTAATCATTAACGTCCTTCAGTACCCCATTTACGTACTCAAAATTAAAAAAATTTTGAATTTAGGCACGAACCAAACATTCATGACCTCCTTGCGCACGATTCGCAACCACGGGTAGTGAGGAGAATAATATGGCTAATATCTCATATCTAGACAAACCTCTGACAACAGAGGAGTTGTATGAGAAATTATGCCAGCCTGTAAGAAATTGGTTTAAAGATAAATTTCCAGATTTCACAAGACCTCAAAAACTCGCAATTCCCTCTATCATGGATGGAGACCATCTGCTACTATGTTCTCCAACTGGCTCTGGTAAAACACTTACAGCTTTTTTGACGATAATTGACGATCTGGTAAGACATGCTTTAGCAGGTACACTAGAACAGCGAGTTTATTGTCTCTACATTTCACCAATCAAGGCCTTAGCAAATGATATTCAAAAGAATCTTATCGGCCCTCTAGAAGAAATTGAAAAGAAATATCTCCCTGACAGGGCTCAAGGAAAGATTAGGGTCGGTCTAAGGACCGGAGATACACCTCAATCAGAAAGACAGAAAATGCTCAGAAAACCTCCACACATACTTATCACTACGCCAGAAAGTATGGCAATTGCTATCTCCTCACCCAGATTTCAGCCAATCGTATCAAATGTGGAATGGATAATTATCGACGAAATGCATTCCTTAGTACCAACAAAGAGAGGTGTACATCTAGCTCTCACAATTTCACTGCTTGATACGATATTAGAACGCCCGGTACAAAGAATAGGCATTTCTGCTACCATGGAGCCCTTAGAAACGGTCGCAGAATATTTGGTTGCTAGTGACGACAGAGAAAGCAGAAATGACAGTCAAACCATTAAAATTGCAAAAATAAGTGGTGCTAGAGAATTAGATCTGGATATTTTGCTGTGTTCACCGAAATTTAGTGATTTATCGGTAATGAAAGTGCTAGAGATGAATGTCGAAATGGTAGCAGACCTTATTGGAGCGCATACGACGACCCTGGTATTTGCAAACACAAGAAAAATGACTGAAACACTTGTGCAAAAACTAAGACCATACCTAGGTGATTTAGTAGCAGGTCACCATGGTTCTATGGATAAAAGAATCAGGTTAGATGTTGAAAGGAAATTGAAATTGGGTCATTTACGCGCTGTAGTTACATCCTCTTCTTTGGAGATGGGAATCGATATTGGTTCTGTTGACATGGTTATTCAAATTGGCTCGCCCGGTGACATTGCAACAGCCCTACAAAGAATTGGAAGAGCAGGACATCATGTAGGCGGTATTCCAAGAGCTAGATTCCTTCCTACGAGTGTTGACGACTTGATTGAGTTGGCTGCGCTGCAGGCAGCAATACAAACCGGGGACATGGACTTGCTTGATTTCCCGGAAAACTGTCTTGATGTCCTCGCTCAATTCCTTATTGGTCTAGTAATAATCAATGAACGAGACATAGATGAAGCATTTGAGGTAGTAACAAGCACGTGGTCCTATCGAAATTTAGGTTATGATGATTTCATCGAGGTCCTAGACATGTTGGAAGAGGAACGCAGGGTGTGGATAGATTGGGAAGAGAATCTATACGGAAAACGAGGATACTCTCGTATGATTTATTACACAAACATTGGAACCATAGCGCCCGATAACTCATACCTAGTTTTCAACGCAGAGGGGAGCATTTTGGGTCAATTGTCATCATCTTTCGTGGCAAATCTTCGCAGTGGAGATGTGATTTTACTTGGTGGGTCCACATACAGGGTATCAAACATACAAGGAACAAGGGTTAACGTCAATTCTGTAACCGGATACAGACCTACAGTACCATCATGGAGTGGTGAAGCTCGAAGTCGTTCTAGAGAGTTGTCTAAGGCATTGTTAGATTTAATTGGTCACAGCGTAAATGCACTCAAGAGGCAAAACGATCCAAGAACGATATTACGAGATGTTTACGGCCTTGGCGAAGGTGTTTCAAACACCATTGCAAGACATCTCGAAGAGCACACACTAGACTCATTCCAAGTACCAGATCCTAACAGGTTGATAGTAGAGCAAATTGTGTCTGGAGGGATGCCAACCTACCTGATTACTTCATGCAGGGGCCGTGGATTTAACACAGCACTTGGTTATTTCATGGCAGGGCTTGCAGAACAAGATGGTATCGCAGTACTCGAACTATCTTTCGATGAAAATGGATTACTCATCAAAACAAGTCAAGAAGTAGATCCAGGAAAAATGTACCAGTCCTTCCAATCCAATGACCATATGGAAGTTATTGAAAGATATATTGTAAATACACAGATATTTGCTAAGAGATTTAGAGAGGTTGCTGGACGCTCGTTGATAATACCAAAGAGGATTGGAGCTGATGAAGTAAGCCCCCAGCAATTTCAACAAAGAGCAGATGCTCTCTTGCAGAGACATCGGTCAACAGAAGATTCGTTATTAATTCGAGAGGCAAAATCTGAAATATTGTTTGGCGATATTGATATTAAATCTCTGAATGAATTCCTTGAAGCAAGCAAAGAATCGCAAGCAAGGATAGTGCATAGCAAGGTACCAATACCCTCACGACTTGGAATGAGTTTGTACATGAGTACATTTGAGGACTTGCTCTCAATGAAAACAAGGGCATTTTTGGTTAAAGACATCGACCCTGAGATACTAAAGCGATTGCTTGGAAGTCGAAGTCTTGCAACAGAACTAACAGATGAACAATTAGGAGAATATTATGCGAATAAAGTCCCCAAGCCAACAAACTCAACCGAACTACTCAATCTTATGAGCAAGGGTGGTGGGCTTGATAGGGAATGGAAAAATCCACTCTATGCTGCCAAACTCAAAGGAATTGAACATTCATCGATAGAAACCTGGGTTGAAGAACTGGCTAAAGAAGGCAAGATTACTAAATTACGTTCAACTGGGACTGAGGATTTGGATGACAAGTGGTTTAGTACATACATGGCAGAAATACATGGAACGCTGGGATGTATATCGGAGGCCGGCGGAAAAGATATGGAAGACATTCGTGATTTGTACACTAAAGGTCTAAACTATGAGGTAGCAACTGAATTCGATGGTCTAAATCCAACCAAATGGATAAGGAAGAATATCACAGACCCACACGAAGCATTGCGAGTGAAAATTATCGAGATGCTCGGGAGTGAAGGACCAGCGAAAGGTGAAGATATCTTTGACAGGTTACCTTTCCCACAAGGACAGATCGATTCAATTTTACACGAACTAGAGATGCGCAATGTAATTTCTGTTGGATTTTACAAACAAACAGATGATGCAGAATATATCTTGAAAGTCGATGAGCACAAGATTACTGGAGGAGAAGAAGACGTTGTCGAATACCGCTGGGTTCAAAACTTAGTAATGCAAAAATCGTTCGAGCAGTATACAGACGGTTTTACTGCCTTCGACAAACATATATTGTTCCAAAAACAACAAGAAATGCTGTATAGGGTCGATGGCTTCAGGTATGCCGATTGGAAAGACCTTCAACTTGATTCAGACGTAATTATGGGTAGACTACTCCACAATCGTATTGGATACACAACGAGAAAAAATTTACCAATGCTATTGGGATTAAAACCAGAACCATGGCTAGGAGAAATGGAAAAACTAGTCCTAGAAAAAATTCCAAAAGGTGAAAATCTTACTCGACAAGAAATCCTAGCCGACTTCCCAAAAGGTGACGACCACAAATCATTGCAAAGGGATCTAAAGAATGCAATCAGTAATTTAGAGCGACAATTGTGCGTTGTAAAACAATTTGAAGATGTGGCAGGTAGACGAAGAAGACTATCATTATTCCACAGGGTTATAGATGTCTATGAGCCAATGGATTTCGAAGATTCGCTAGTCGATGTCATAAAACGTATTGGTCCGGTAAAAGCCTTCACACTACGCTACTACGTCTCTAGGAGTGTAGAGGAGCTTGCAATAGCTCTAAGAAATTTAGAAAACCAAGGACGCATATCAAAAGTTATGGCTTTAGTCCCTGAACCAGAGGCATTTTACGTTATTCCAGAGGAAGTTTCTAAATTAAATACACAAAATCGAGAAGATAGAAAGTTGCGAATTCTTACCCAATCAGACCCATACGTATCACGATTTATATGGGAAGTAAGATCTGTTTTGGACCGAGGCTGGTACCTTCCCGTTTTCAAAGGAGTAGATCCTATCGGGAAAGTACTCATGTTCAAAATAAATGATTATTTAGAAATAAAAGATATGCACATACCGTACGCGTATCTCGATGAATTTTGTGACGCTTTCCAAAAATTGCTTGACAATCATTCAGACCAATTAGTAGACGTTGCAGTTTTGTCACAATTCAATGGAATACCTGTTACCGAACTTGACGTAGACTCTCAAAATGCTCTGGAGAGCATTGGGTTCAAACTTGCTGGGGAGAGGATGATACGAGGTGGCGTAGTAGATCCACAGCCGCGAGAAATTGCAGAAAGGGCTCTATTCCATCGTCATCACCTGCACCAAAACTCGAGATTAGAAAACGAAATACAGGCCCTGGACAGTGTCCAAGAAGTCAGAGATGATTTTGGATTAAGAGGACGGTCAGAAGTATACCGTGTTAGCCTAAAAAATATGGCAAGTGCCAATCAATTACATCAGGGAATAAACCTCAGAGGTCACCAAGTTTGGGCATCATATGACCACTTTTCCACACTACTTGCGATACGTGGACAAGAACCAAATGAAGAATTACTAGATGTTCTAGAATTTTTTGAAAATCACAGTGATCCGAACCTGTTTATGGAAAGACATGCAATGAAACGAGCAGCGTTCAGGAAACTGATTCAACCATTATTGAGAAGTGGACACATTGTTCAAGACTACAGAGGTGGATTTAGGTCAGTATCGCCAAGGAGAGGTTTGGACCCAGTTATATTGCGTAGAGAGTATCTAAGGCGACTGGTTTCAGATTATCCCGTAATAACACTAAAACAATTCATTAGACTTGCAGGAACGCCTTTCAAGCCTGAAGAACTCAAGGCAATTTTGACCGAATTCGAAGAAGATTCAACACTGATAAAAGGCTTCTTGATTCAAGATTTGCATGAAGTTTGTTGGGGCAGGAAAGACTTGTTGGATGAGGCAAAGGATGTACCCCCAATCAGGGATTTCGTCATTCCTCCATCAGACCCAATCGCACCATATTTCTCCGAGGTTTTAAAACAAAAATTCGGCTTTGGTAGTGCATACTTGGTATTTAGAAATGCTGAGCCAGTTGCTGCTTTCAAAGCCAACACTAGGGACAAAGTAATTGACGTGACAGATTACGAAGGTTCTGAAAAAGGCTGGAGAATAGTTAAGGAATTTGCGTGGGAGCATCAAATGCCACTAAAAACTGAACTACGGATTGGCGGAAAGAGAATCAAGTAGATTCTATTTATTCAGAAATCAATCTGTTTATTAATTTAGAATAATCTTGTGTTAGATTAAATAACAACCGCTTTCGTCGTTATGTTGTGAACAGCAAAGCGATACTCTTGGCTTCTCTAATGATTTTGGTATCTTTAAACTCATTTGTAATAACATCAACAGCAAGTGAAATAGAAGAAATAGAAGTTTTACAGACAGCTGTCAATCCAGAAAATAATCATACATACCATCTTCTCAGTGCCTCATCTTGGAATGATGCTGCAACCGTCGCAAGAAGTTTAGGAGGATTTTTAGTAACCGTGAATGATGCTCTTGAAGACCAGTGGCTATTTGATACGTTTGCCCACGATGAAGACACAACAAGACACCTTTGGATTGGTCTTTCTGACCATCAGGAAGAAGGTGATTACCGTTGGCATGATGGGACCCCGTTTACTTACAGGAATTGGGGAGACGGGCAGCCAGGGGATGGGGATGACGAAGATTACGTTCACATAACCGGAACTAACATGGGTACAATAGACCCAGCATCCTGGAATGATTTAGAAGACGACCCGCAATACTTTCCTGTTTACGGTGTCGTTGAAATTGGAGAGGGTGCTGACTATGCACTGAGATTTGATGGCGACGACGATCACATTGAAATCGATGAAGAAATTCCAAACTGGAATAATTCGATTAGTATTGAGGCATGGGTTAACGTGCCTGATTCGTCAGGAATACAATTCATAACTATGTACGGAGATTATGGCTGGGGCCTATATCTTAATGACGGTTACTTAGCTTATTCGAATGAATACTCCCTATCACGTAACCCTACCTCTAATCAATCGATACAAGAAAATGTATGGACACATGTTAGAGTTACTATCGACTCTGCTTCGGGGGGTGAGTTTTTCATTGATAGCGTCCCATCAGGACTTATTGATGTTAATGATTCCCAAATACCTGATGGTAATTTTGGTTCTAATGATTGCTTCCAATCTGGAGAAGATTGTGATGAATTGTATATTGGCAGAATGGGAGCAGGTTGTGATTGCAACTACTTCTATGGATTACTAGACGACTTGAAAATTAGCGGTTTAGATTTTGAATCGTTTTGGGAGTTCCGGGAAGGAGAAGGGGACGAAACAGAGGATTCACTCGGACTCCATGGTGATATTCACGGCGCATCCTGGGTTATGCCTGATGGGACTATAGTTGCCCAAGCAATTGAGCTTGAAGATGAGGAATACTATGAAGGAATAAACGCAGATGAGGGAGATACACTATTGTTCTTTATGGATATTCCAGATAATACTCAATACATTACCCTAAGTATGTACAGTTGGGAGTTTGAATTTGAAGAATATGAGGATGAGCCATATTATGAGATTTATATTTCAAAAGACGAGATACCCTCTGCGTGGAATCATGACTACGAAATCGAGACATATTCATATTACGGATTGTATGTTTACGAGTACTTTGAATGGCCAGAAGAAGGCACATATTGGATAACGATTTCATCGAACCAAGACATTAACGAGTTAGAGATTAGTGCCAACTGGGAACAAGCTCCTGAACCACCAGAATTGGACGAAATGACTGAACTTAATGATGGAATCTCGATTACAAATCAGCGTATATCAAGGAATAGTGGCGATCACCTCTACTTCTATGTAGACCTTCAAGATGAACTGGCAGAATTAAGGGTAAGTACGTGGGCTGGAAGAGGAGATTGTGAACTTCACATTGCGTACGGGGCACTACCTTACTTTGATGAATGGGGTTGGATAGAAGACGATTATTATTATGAGGGAGCTGGTAAAACCAACGGCCGCCAAATTGGTGGTCAAGATGTATCAGATCACTCATACAATGATGGAAACGAAGAGACTGTACAAATTTTCGATGCCCAACCAGGCATTTACTATGTGATGATGACATCATGGTCCGGTTGTCGTGAAGTAACGATACAAGCAGATTTCACATACGCTCCTGACAATGTAGATACTGAATCTGCCATCCAATTACAGGATGGAATCTCATATGGACCATTAAGTGGCTATGATGGACTGGACCAATTTTTCTTCATCGAAGTACCAATTGGTGTTGAACGACTCGAAGTTGACCTAAATGGTGGAGATGGGGAGGCGAAACTGATCATGAGATTTGCACAAACTCCGACATGGTCTACATACGACCACCACTCAAATGCGCCTGGAGCAGGTGATAAGATTGGATTTAATGATCCTACACCAGGTAAATGGTACATATTACTTGGAAGCGAAGAACATTACAGCAGAGTCGATATTATTGCATCATTTGAAGAAAGGTACGTTTGGACTTACGACGGGGAACCAATACAACTGTACAACGACGAAGAGGTAGGTGGAATGAATGCACCAGAGGATGGCGAACTGTTATTTTTTATCGATTTAGAAGATTCAATCGTTAATAATCTGGTTATAAAAACATGGGGCGGCGAAGGCGACCTAGCATTGCACGCAGAATTCGAGGAGTTCAATTGGGAGGATTTTGAGGAGAGGCCAGTCGGAAGACAGTTTGGTGAAATGCAATATGAGTCTGATTTTGGTAATGCAGAAGAAGAAATATACATATTCTTCAGTAGCGGAAGAATAGATGTTAGTATTTATGCCAACACAATCATAGAGGATATTTCAATAATTGCGACTTGGGATGAATTTGACGAAATCGAACCTGAACCCGAGCCTAGACCTGAACCTGGCCCTGAACCTCTTATGGAAATCCTACCATGTGACGAATACGTCGAAGATTTGTTTGAACAGCTTGATGAGAATCAAGACGGGGATATTACTGCCTATGAGGTTGATATCTCTGATGATGAACTAAAAGAATTCGATATCAATCAAGACGGTGTAATAGACATAAATGAATTGAAGGTGGAGATATGCACCTGTGAAAATGAAATTTATACTGCTATCGAACAAATTACAGATTTTTCAGGATTTGAACGAGATGGATATCCTTTAGAATTCCTGTCCAGCGTTGCATGGAAGAATGATTTTGATTTCTTTGTTATCGATTCCAATAGAGACATGACGGTTACTATGGATGAAATTGATGAATATACAGAAAGTTGTGTAACAACTTATGACCCAATGGACAGAGATGGAGATGGAACCCCTAATGATGAAGACGCATTCCCAGACGACCCGTCAGAGGACAAGGATACCGATGGTGATGGAATTGGTGATAACTCAGATATCGTAGCAACAATAGATAACGACATACTATGGGTTTCTGCAAGTGTTCTTGGACTAATATTGGCCTTGGTATTGGGTGTTCTGTTTGTACGCTCTAGGAAGCCTGAATACGCTTGGGAAGAATACCAAAAAGATGCCATGTCGGAAGCAATGCTCTCGTCATTGGTACCACCGAACGAATCCCCAATCTCACAAACTGTTATTCCACCAGCCCTAGATCTGGGCCCACCAGTTCAGGATGTACCGGAAGACATGACTGTTTCAGACCTCTATGATTGAGAGGATTTTTTCTTTTTAATTCCCAGTGGGCTAAGTAAAGCGAGAACGTTTCTATGCATTTGTGGAAGCATTTCAAATAAGACAAGAGCAAGCAAAAACATCGCACCTAAGGAAACGAATCTTGCTGCATAGGCATGTCCAAACTCAAAAATTGACAAACCCATCCATCGCCAATCGGGGTAGCCCATTTGGAGCCAAATCAATCCAGCGTTTCTGAATAAGTTCAGTATGTGTATCAACGACAATGCAACAAATAATGCCCTGACCCGCTTCTTCCATCCAATATTTAGCACTGATATTGCACCGACGAAGATTATCATTGATTGTATTGCTGTACATGCTAGTACAAAATTGATGTAAATAGGTTCGCCATTTACAAGCAACTCAGTATGAAATGAAAACTCTGACATTTCATCTGTCAAGAACCACTTATTGCCATCCCAAGTCTCCCAGTTCTCTGAAACACCGTTTGCAGGGTTTGCATAGGTTTCACCAAGCGTAATGTCTGCACCACCTGCAAAAGATAACAATGCTGCAGATTGCCATGCTACAAACCATATCGCTAACACATTAAGCATAGGAACATGGGCTATCAAAAGATATGGCAAACCAGCCACAGCCACTGTACCTCTAAACCAAAGCAGTGCCGATTTGTATTTTTCTTTTGAGACATTACGCTCCCACATGGCAATTCCAATAGCTGCTGGTAGCGTAATAGCACTCATCACGGTCAGAACAGGATCATTGTGCTGAATGTAAAACGAAATATCATTGAAAAAATAGAAACCAGTTAGTATCCAGCCAACCGGTGCAAGAAATTCCACTTTACCCGTGCGACTTTTCCATGTCACAAACAGGACGATTAGTCCGACAGCTCCTAGGATGGTGGCAACTGATTTGTCAATCATATAACCGCCTGCCATGTAGTAGCGGTAAACAGGGCTTCATCTAATGGCTTTGCCTTAATGCACATAGGTGAGCGATATTTCCAAACCACAGATGGCGGGTCCAATCGCAGAGGTTAACCTATCTGAGATCGAAATTAATTGGAATGGAGCAATCGCCTTTTTGGACAGAGACGGTGTTCTAAATTATGGAAGTCCCAACTACGTAAATTCTCCAAACGAACTAATACTCATGCCAGGTGCTAAAGAAGCGGTCCAGGAGCTGAGAAAAATGGGATATAGAATAGCAATTACTACCAATCAATCAGCGATAATGAGAGGCCTGTGGGGAGAACAAACCATACATGCTATACACGAAAAATTACAACAAGAAATCGGAATTATCGATGTGTTAATGACTTGTCCGCATAGAAATAGAGATCGGTGCGGATGTAGGAAACCTATGCCAGGTATGCTAAATGAAGCATCGAAAATAATCAGGGGCAAATCTCACCCTGCTCCCGATTGGTGGGGTCCAAAGCCAACTCCGATAAACAAACATGACCTCATGGTTGGTGACAGAGATTCTGACATGAGGGCAGGTTGGGCTGTCGGAGCAAGATTATTCCAAGTCGACGAAAATATAGGAATAAGCCAAGTTATTGATAGAATAATACAAAACGATGAAGGTGATGACTTCAGCCCAGTGTAATTATAATGTGGCTTGGACTTGATGACACTGACTCCTTGGATGGTGGTTGTACAACCTTGGTGTTTCACAAGTTATTAGAGGCCTTACCTTGTGAATATGGAGAACCTCGTCTTACAAGGTTGTGGCCTTTTGCAAAACGCCGTACCAGAGGTAATGCATCACTATCAGTTCAAATCTACGCTGATAATTCTATAATAGAATGGTTAGATAACTACTGGGAAAACAATATTCAGTGTCTAAAAGGGAATATTGCAGAGTCTGAACACTCAGATAGAACACAGTATCCATCAGATCCAGGAATGGTCCTCTTTTTTGAGCAACCAGATGCAGATTATTACTGGAGCGCTGTTAGGGGCGAAGTGGACTTCTATGAGGGAGGATATCAGTGGGGTGGCAATGGCAGAATTGGAGCGGCTGCATCTTGTTCATGGAGAGCTGATAACGTAACGTGGGAAGGAATTGCATGGCGTGATGGAATAAGACATGTTAACGAAGATGCATTAGCGATTGTTGATGATATGGAAGGTACATTCCTCTGTCGCGACCCGAGGACAAAACGTGGATTGATTTCACCGAGGGGCCCATGCCCAGTAATGTTCGGAGTTCGCGCAAGAAGTAAGCAGGTAGCAGAGCAGGCAACCAAACTTCTGGTTGAGGAGAGTGCTCCAACAATTGGCTCAAGGGTGTATGCTACTAACCAAGCCAGTGGCGACCATTTAGAGGAAACCTTCGCTTTTACAGTTCACGATAAATCGATATTGCAGGGCGGTCACGTTATTTTGAACGAAGAATTCTTGGCATTTGCTGAGTCTGGAGATCTCAACAAACTCGCCCAGTGGATAGACATTGGAGATGAAATCGAATGTTTGGGACTAAGATATGAGGGTAAAATACATCTTGAGGCAATAAAAGTCATTAATTCAACAACCAAACAGCGACCAATGTGTGATTGTGGTGTGCGTATGAAATCCATGGGAGTAAACCAAGGTGTTCGATGTCCTAAGTGTAAAATCAAATCAGAGGTACTTTGGGTTGAAACCAAACGCAAACCAATCTTTAGTGGATGGGTTCAGCCTCCAGTAGATAAACGTCGACATCTAGCAAAAACCCTTGATTAGAACATAAATATTGATAGATAGAAACTATTGGCCATATCATGGTTGATTCAACACAGGTCACGTATATCATCCTTGGATTGACATTATTGGGGATGATTTGGTTCATGACAAATCGAGGAAGAGCTAATCTGGCCAAAGCCAGAGATGATTCTGCCCCTGCTATCGCTGGTGACGATATGTTGGAGGGTGGAGCAAAAAATCCCGAACAGTTTGAAGAGCCCGATGATGATGCACTGGAGGAAATGGCTAAATTACTGGGAGAAGATGAGGATTAGGAAACAAATCCTTCTTCTAATAACCTGAGATCTTTAATTTCACCATCCATGGAAAGAATTCGTTTCGAGTCCGAACTTGGTCGCTTTAGAAACCAGATCTCATCAGAATTTATTTTTGATTTACCTCGGGCTGACAACTCCTCATCAGATTTCATCGAGGTCCCCCCTTTTGAGATTAATAATGTAGTCCATGATGCTGAAGAAATTAGACCATTTACTGCCTCTATTATCTCAATTGGGATATGACCTGTGGCTGGACAATAATCATCCAGTACAACTAGTTTTACGTTAGGAAGTGATTTCGCTGTTTTCTGTAGAGATTTTACAGATTGGTCAATATTTCCAACAAGGTTCATCGCATGAAACCTTGATGATTCTGTCAGCGATACATCCTTAAAAATCTGTGAAAATCTCGTTGCATCTGGAAGTTCGGGCGATGCCCAGAGTACTCTACCTCCTGCTGATATCGTTTGTTTAGCCATCTGCAAACCAAGTGTAGTTCCGCCACAAGAACCATCAACAGCAAGATGAATTGAGGAATCGTTCTGTTTAAACGTCCAAAAATTCATAACTAGGCCTCAGTCAAATTTTAGCATCGATGGTACTTCATCCTCGTCATCGTCTGTATCTAAATTATCTCCTAGTAATAAATCAAGCAAATCGCTGTTTGTGTGCCCTTCTTTTTGACTTGATTTGCTGGATATTGCTTTCCTTGATTTTGACAAACGTGATGATATGATCAAATGAGCTTCCAATTTACGGGTTGCTTCCCTGTAATCTTTAATTGAAAAGTACCCACAAAATTCTCCATCACTATCAATAACAACAACCGCATCTGAAGAAAGTTTACTAAGCATGTTTAATCCCTTTGAAAGAGGTGTATTATCTCTGAGTTTCAGAATTTCTGTTCGCATTATTTTGTCGACTTTCACTTTTGTAGCATTGAGACCCTCCGCCATTTTGGCAAATATGTCTCTCGCGGTTACAACACCAATAATATCTCCGCTTTTTTTGACTAAGACTGCATAATCTGGATTTTTAGATAATTCTTGACAAATTTTGGATATTTTTGTCTTGCTAGCCACCACTATATGCTCATCGGTAATCGACATGTCACCGATAGTTGGCTCTTCCATGACGGTGCCAGATTGGCGATGGGAGATATTGCTTTCCATTACGTATCATGAAAATCCATAATACCCAAGAGTACTACCCACACCCATGTCCGGAGAACTGCGCGAGGGTGAAAGAATCCCAAGAAGAGCATTGCCCGACTTCGAGGAAGCTGGTTCACTAATTGCAGCTATAAAACGCGACGGGCTCATTCAAAGCGCCCTCGAAGATACAAATGAGTATGGTCCCCACTCAATGATAATTCTTCTAATGATAGTAGCATCGATGACAGGAGCCTTAATACTCCTGCTTCGTACAATATTATAGCCCTCGAAATCGAATCTTTATTCTATTTCTAAGGGCAAGATACAAACCATAAGGAAATGACAAGCCTCCATGAGTGATGGTTCAGTCAATGTCGAAAGTAGGACTTCATCACAAGATAAGAGATGGACAATAATGGCTGCGCTATTGGGTACTAGCACTGCAGTGATGTTATTTCAGGGTATAGAGCAGGAAGCAAATCCAAAATATGAAAGAGAGATAGCACTGACTTTAATTGCTGCTACAATACCTTTCCAGGGAATTTATTTTCTTGTTTACACATTCTTACTTGAGAATAATGGAAAATTGAGTGATGAAATGATGAGTAAACTGAATTTTGCTTCTGCACTTTGCCAAGTGATTGCTTATTTTTCTATAATTGGCGTAATCATACTGTGGTACAGTATGTCAAAAATGGTAGGAATAGCGTTCACTATTGCTGCCCTAATTTCTATGATTCTTGTCCGGTATTCAATGGCCCAAACTGACGGAGATTTATCTATCGAATAGAATTTCTAGCGTACTCAACAGCCTCATCGACTATTTCTCCAGATACTCCAATGTGATTTGCCGGATCGAACATTGCTTCAAGTTCATCCACACTAAAAGCCGACGCTATCGCAGGTGTTCTAGCACAAACATCAATTAATTCCTCACCATTTTCAATCGCTTCAAATGATGCGGAGCGAAGAATTTCATGTGATTCGTCTCGACCAATACCGTGACTTACAAGTTCAATCATTACTTTCTCAGCCATCACAAGCCCCTTTTGACTCGCAATATTTGCTAGCATTTTCTCTCTGTCAACCCAAAGGTTTGTCAGAACATTTGCAGTTTTCGCCATAACGTCCTCACACAAAGTCGAAGCGTGTGATAGTGTAAACCTCTCTGAGCTAGAATTTGCAAGATCCCTCTCATGCCACAATAAAGCATTCTCGTAAGTAGGTATGATAAATGAACGCACTATTCTCGCAAGACCTGATGCATTCTCTGATTTTATTGGATTCTTTTTGTGAGCCATAGTTGAGGAACCAACCTGCTTTTTTACGTCAAAACCTTCTCCAGCTTCCGCTATCTCTGACCGTTGTAAATTGCGAATCTCCTGTAGTATCTTTTCACACGTGCAGGCCACGTTTGATAACCAAGACACATATTCGATATATCGGTCCCTTCCGACGACTTGAGTTGTTGCTAGAGGTACTTGTAAACCCAAGTGTGTTAAAATTAGTCTTTGTAATTCTCTTGCACCTGAGCCTTGAGCGGCACCAGTGCCTACAGCACCCAAAAATTTGCCAACTGCTATCCGTGGAGTTGATTCGTCGAGTCTTACCAATTGGCGTCTCATTTCATCCAACCAAACTGCCACTTTTAGCCCAAAAGTGATGGGGACGGCTGCCTGACCATGTGTCCTACCAAGCATTACAGTGTCTCTCTCACGTTCTGCAAGGTCTGCTGTAACCCCAATTAAATTGCACAGCTGTTTTCGCAGTAGTGTGATTGAATCGCGTAACTGTAATCCGACTGCTGTGTCAACGATGTCATTAGATGTAGCGCCTAAATGGATACACCATCCCGCCTCACCTGCTGCCTCGGCCATGGCCTTGGTCAATGCCATAATATCGTGTTTGGTTTCGGCTTCGATAGCAGATACTCTTTCCTTTGTGACAATTGATGGTACCGCTATTGCAGCAACCTTTTGGTAATCGTCGACAGATACTTTTCCCATTTCTTTGTGAGCCCACACAAGTGCTCTTTCAACCTCTAATTGGCGCTGATGCCGACCAAGTTCGGACCATATCTCTTTGAATTCTTGAGAGCCATACCTGTAGTCGAGTGGACAGAACGCCATGTTCCGCCTCCGTGGGCAAAGGAAATGAACATTGCGTGCCGGGACAAAAATTTGTAACTGGACTACGCAAATGAAAGATTTCCCCGTATTCCATCCCAATGAATCTCATATTCAAGAGTCAACTCGCCTTTCATGTGAGGTCCTGCGACAACAATTGTTTCATACTCTCCTCCCTCACCATCGACATTGAATCGATATTTCTTCGATAATTTAGTCAATTCAGCCAAAGACCTCCTATCCAATATTACACCAAGCCATTCTCGTCCTAAGCCCTCACAGGATATCCCGCTAATCATGACTTTGAATCCATTTGCTACCAGATTGTCCATGTGGGATTGACCAGATTGATGCCAAAGTGGTGTAAACGATTTTATTTGTAAATCTTCACAAATACGCTCCAATCTTGTTTTTTGATAATCTGATCTCAAAGCTCCCGAAACAATACCGTCAATATCAAGACCAGAGAGGGCTGATTTCAGGTCAAGCACCTCATGTTCGGGAATTCCTTCGGTTTTGACAGATACCCAATCACATTGACAAAGTTCGGCTTGCTTTTCTACCAAGGATGTTCCAGGTACTTGAAACATCCAAGAATCGCCTCCCTGGACAAGCATTGTGACAAGGTAAGACACCTCCCAGCCCTTGCACTGTGCCCACCAAATAGCCGCACTACTATCCTTGCCTCCGCTGGACAAAACTGCTACCTTCACATACATCGCATGCCGCCAAGGTTGATAAGACCCCGACCCGGACAGCCACCAGAGGTGGGCACTTTGCAGCCGAGCGGAAGAGGATATGACCACGGAATTACTACATTCAGTCCAGACGGAAGATTGTTTCAAGTTGAGTATGCAAGAGAGAGCGTAAAACGAGGTACTACGACAGCAGGACTAAAGTTTAGAGACGGTGTTGTTTTGGTTTGCGACAAAAGAATTGCAAGCCGTTTGATAATACCCGAATCAATAGAAAAGATGTTTAAAATCGATAACCATGTAGGTATTGCTACAAGTGGGTTAGTTGCTGATGCAAGGCAGCTCGTCGCAAGAGCAAGGGTTGAGGCTCAAATTAACAGAATTACTTACGCAGCCACGGTCCCAGTAGACATATTAACAAAGAAAATTTGTGATTTCAAGCAGTCATTTACTCAATATGGTGGCAGCAGGCCTTTTGGAACTGCTTTACTAATAGGCGGTGTCGATGAAAACGGAATCCATTTGTTCGAAACCGACCCATCTGGTGCATACCAATCATACCATGCTGGGGCCATTGGAAGCGGTCGTAACACAGTGATTGACTACTTTGAGAAAAATTGGAAGAAGAATTTGACACTCAATGCGGCAATGAAATTAGGGCTTGAAGCTTTGAGAAATGCAAACGACCAAGAGTTGAACCGAGATGCGGTTGAGGTCTCCGTTATAGATTCTGAAGGTTACAGAATACTAGACAGGTCTGAAGTTAACAAGCAAATCGACCGATTAAAACCGCTTGAGGAGTGAATCCAGCGATGGTAAGCCTAGACGCAGCCGTCTTGGCGAGATATGAGTACGGTGGAAAGAGATACGAAATATTAGTAGATCCTGACATGGTTGATGACTTCCAATCTAATCCATCCTCTGTTATCATTGACGATTTTCTAGCGACTGATGAAGTGTGGCATGATGCACGTGGCGGTGACCGCCCCACAGAAGAAGCAATAGAGTCTACTTTCGGGACCCAAGAAATCGAAGAAATTGCTAAAATAATTCTGAATAAAGGGACCATACAATTAACAACAAATCAACGAAAGGAAATGGTCGAACAAAAAAGACAGATGATAATTCAAGAAATACACTCTATGGCTATCGACCCAAAATCAAAGACACCCCATCCCAGAACAAGAATAGAACTAGCTCTGGAAGAAAGTCGATTTTCTGTTGACCCATTTAAGCGCCTTGAATTACAGGTTAAAGACGCTATCAAAAGTTTGAAACCGCTGATACCGTTATCGTTTGAGCCTGTTAGAATAGCATTCAGAATTTCTGGTTCGTCCTACGGTCAGGCTAACAAATTTTTGCGTCAATACTTAGACAAGGATGAGTGGCTTTCAAACGGGGACTGGGCTTGTATTATCCAATGCCCACCAGGGATGGCTGCAAACATAATGGGTAAGGTAAAGGGTATTGACAAACAAGCGGAAATAAAAGAATTGTAGTCTATTCTACAAGCGTTCGCTTTATCATGGGTCGGCTGGTCGGCCGGCATGGAGACAAAGAGATGTCAGGAGCGAAAGAAGGCGCCGAGCTGCGCCTCGTGACTCCTGGGGAAGCCATCGGGGCTTCTTCTGGAGTGCGAGCAGGAACAGGAACCCTCGTTCAGGGTGAAAATATTATTGCAACAAAAGTTGGTTGGGTCAAAGACAACAATGGTGTCGTTTCAGTAGACCCAATACATTCAGCATACATGCCCAGGTCAGGGGACCTCGTTATTGGTGTGGTAGAAAGTGTTCGAAACAATCTGTGGTTCGCAGATGTCAATGGTCCGTTCAATGGTCTTCTACCTATGTCCTTAGCACCATGGAAGGTCGAATTTGGCGCCGCAAGAGTCCACATGGACATCGGCGACATCATGCTTGCTAGAGTCCAAGAAGTCGATGAAGCACACAACATCGTTCTAACAATGAAAGGCGTCGGTCTCAGAAAATTGAAGGATGGTATTATGGCCAATATTTCAATGAACCATATTTCAAGATTAAGAGGGGATAGTGATTCTACTCTGAACAAATTGAAGGAAGTCAGTGACTGTAGAATTATCGTTGCAGAGAATGGTAGAGTTTGGGTAGATGGAGATTCTGAAGGAATATCGTTCATGCGCAAGGTGTTTGAACTTGTTCGAAATGATGGTCATAAGGCTGATTTTAATGCATCACTAGATGCAATGATGAATCAAAGGAGGAATGCCTGATGGGTGGATATGGAGATGTACAATTATTACGTGATGATGGACTAAGATTAGACGGTCGAAAAGTAGATGAAATGCGAGAAGTGAAAATTGAAGCCGGAATTCTACCGGCAGCGGATGGTTCTGCTTGGGTACAACACGGATTGAATGTAGCTGTATGCGCTGTTTACGGTCCGATGGAAGCCCATCCAAGGAAAATTCAAAGACAGGACAGAGCAGTTATTGATGTCCGATATAACATGGCCCCATTCTCGACAAGTGACCGAATTCGTCCTGGTTTTAATCGAAGATCCAGGGAAATTAGTAAAGTTACTGCGGAATCCCTCGAAAGCGTGGTTTTAGTAGAGCGGTTTCCGAGATCGAAAATCAGAGTTGAAATAGAAATACTCGCTGCTGAAGCCGGCACAAGATGTGTTGGAATCACGGCAGCATCTGTTGCATTAGCAGATGCGGGAATTCCAATGCGTGACATGATTGTTGGTGTAGCAAGCGGAAAAATCGAAGACACTGTAGTTTTAGATTTGGATAAAGCAGAAGACAATTACGGTCAAGCAGATTTACCGATGGGAATACTTCCCACAACCGGTGAGATTGCGTTTTTGCAGATGGATGGTGATTTATCTGTCGAAGAATACAACACATGTGTAGAATACAATATGAAAGCAGCAAAAGAAATTCATGAACTACAAATCGATGCCCTCAAACGTAGATATGAAGAGAAAAATGGAGGTGCTTAAAGATGGTAGAATTAGTTCCTAATCTATTAAGACAGGAGTTGGCATCTTTAGCTGAGAAAGATCAAAGAATCGACGGCAGAGCAAGATGGGAGTCAAGACAAATTACTCTTGAAACGAATTGCTTGTACAATGCGGAAGGGAGTGCGAAAGTAACTTGGGGCGAGACAGTTATCTATGCTGGTGTGAAATTCGAGGTAAGAACTCCTTGGCCTGACAGACCAACACAAGGATCATTGATGTGCGGTGCTGAATTGCGACCGGTTGCTGGTCGAAAATATGAGCCGGGACCTCCGTCACCGGAATCGATAGAGTTGGGTAGAGTAGTCGATAGAGGAATTAGAGAATCCGGTTGTATTGACATGGACTCACTATGCATTATACCTGGAGAAAAGGTTCTAGGAATAATGATTGATATCCACGTCTTGTCTGACAGAGGTAATATCTTCGACGCCTGTGCACTTGGCGCAATTGCTGCGTTACGAACCGCAATAGTGCCTGCAGAGAGATTCGACATAGGAGAAGATTACCCACTTTCAGTCTCTATGACTCCTACTATGTGCTCATTTACGAGAGTGGGGGGAAGGTACGTTCTAGATGCGAATGAAGAAGAAGAATTGGGTGGGGATGAAAGAATTCATATCACACTAGGAGATGAAGGACATTTACATTCGCTTCAGAAGGGGTTAAAGGGAACTTTCACTCCGGCGGAATTCGACGAGATACTGCAAGTCGCTCAACAACGTTGCGCAGAACTCGCTGAAATCGTCAGCTCCAAGGAGGAATAAACATGGCAAAGCGAACACAAAAAGCCGGCGCAACAGGCCGGTTTGGTGCAAGATACGGTGTTAGCGTAAGAAGGAACGCTGGCATGGCCATGAAGAAGAAGAATGCACGATACACCTGTCCGACTTGTCAATATCGCACGGTCAGACGAAAATCCGTGGGGATTTGGCATTGCCCAAAATGTGACTACACTTTTGCAGGTGGTGCATGGGAGCCATATACTCGAGCATCCGATGCAAACAACAGAATAATTCGAAGAAATGCTGACGGTGCAACCACAGCAGACATGGCATATATTGCTCAGCAAGCGGCTATTGAGTACGAGCGAGCAATGAACGCTGGTGAACTGGAAGAAGAGGAGTGAGCCACTTGTGGTCTGTCCGCCTAGTGGTGGATTCACCTAATTCTAAATCGATAGCTTCAAGCCTCATTAGCGAAGAAAGTGTGGAGGTAAAGGGAAATATTTTCTCATTCACATTACATGAAAACAGGGCCAAGGATGCCAGAGCCATGTGGAATACAAGAATGCGTTCTCTGATCATATCAAGCAATTTAATTGAAGTGATGGATTCTTGAATAGATAACATATGAGGTGAAAACATGGAACAAGCACAGCAGTTGCAAATTGTAGTCGGAGAAGTTCAAGCCGCTAGGCAGCAGGTCGCATCACTGAATGCCCAGTTGAGAGAATTAGAAGGTACGTTAAAGGCCGTCAAAGAACAACCAGAGGACATGGCACTGCATAGGCAAATGGGGACAATATTGGTTGAAGTAACTGATAGAGGCCAATTATTATCCGACCTAGAAAAAACCCTAGATCAGATGAGGTTAGCGGTAGAAACCATGAGTAAAAGGGAAGCAGAACTAATTGAGACTTATGAAACTTTGAAGCAGTCTTTAGAGGGATAGAATTGGAAAATCTCTCAGCATGGATTTCCACAGCAACATCAAAGGGAGCTGTTCCAGTACTGGCTGGAAGAAATGGCGATATGGATACTATTGGTTCTGCAATCGCTCTTGCATCCTCTCATCCAAATTTGTTAGCTTGTGGGCTACATTTAGGAAAGTTGGCTAATAGATTGTGCACCGACCTAAATGCACCATTTCGCAAACTCTCAAATGATGTAACGTGGCCTGAAAAACTGGGTGGAATTATAATCGTTGATTCCGCATCAGAAGTTCAGACAGGAGTCTCACTACCGAAGGAAATACCAATCTGCGTAATAGATCATCACGACACATCAGACTGGAAATTAAAGGAAGGAGATTTAGAGATAAGAACCAAAGCAAGGGCTACAACACAAATCGTCTTTAACTATCTCAAGAATGAGCATCCCAAGTCATTGAGTCAGGAAGTGCGTAAACTCTTACTTGCTGGACTGATAACCGATACCGGTAGGTTCAAACATGCTGACAAAGATTCCTTAGCCTGCGCATCAGAGATCATGAATGGCGCTTCTTTCGATTACCAAGAATTTGTAGAGTACATACAAACCGAAGAAATAAATTCGAGTGAAAGAGGAGCAATTTTGAAAGCTTTAGCCAGATGTAAATCAGCCGAATGTGGGAATTGGAATTTAGTCCACACACAAGCAGGTATACATGAAGGTAAAGTGGCTGGAATAATAATCCAAACCGGTGCGGAAATCGCTTTGGTATCACGTTTCAGAGACGGAGAAACCAGACTTACTGCAAGGGCTCCAAGGTCCTCGACAATAAGCGGAATACATCTTGGAAATATGATGAAGGACTTGGTGGATGAAATCGGTGGAGAAGGCGGCGGTCATGATGGAGCTGCTGGGTGGTCTGGAAAAAGCGATAGAATCAAAGCAGAGTCTGCATTTATCAATTTATTAGCAAAACAAGGGAGAGATTGATTTGAACCCAGAAGATATTGTTACAGCTTTTGATAATGGAGAAAGAGACTTAGAACCTCTATTGGAAAAAATGGGCTGGAATAGTTGGCTCGGTGTTGCTGAGTTAGGACTAGTTATGAATAGCGAGATTACCGAATTTCTGCAAGACAGATTAAGTCCGGCAGAAACAGAAGTTCTCGAATTAGTCCGGCTAAGGATTTCAGGCGAAATAGATTTGGAATCTATAGAAAAGGCTCTAACAGTGGCAAGAAACCACGACACACGTGATTTAGCATTAGAGGGACGTCTCAGGATGGAGCGCGGCTTAGTACACTTTGAAAATGGCAAAATTGAGGATGCCCGGGATGATTTAACATGGGCTGAAACGCGATTAAAATCTGTAGCAAAAGCAAGTAGGGATCACGACATCTCTTTACTTAACAAAGCAGCATTCCATATCTCAATTGACGAGCCGATGATGGCCTTACACGTTCACGGAGAGATATCTAGGTCTGCAGGACATGCGAATGAGACCATCGCTATATCAAGGATACAGGCGGCCAGAATTCACTTGGCTTTTGGCCATTTCTTTGATGCAGCGAGGTGTGCATTCAACTCCCATGCCCACGCAATAATCGCCAACCAGACTGAACTCGCAGTGGAAGCAGGAGCAATTTTTATTGAGATTACTTCAGAACATATCAATGATGATGCAGAGAAATTTGCGGACCAAATAATGAATGCGCAACCGCTATCTGCTGGAGAGACACAGCCGATATTACAAGTTAATTCCTCAGATGTATTCGGAGTCCTAGAATGGTGTGTAGAAAATACACAAGATGGATACTCAGGCGAGGAGCGGCCAGATTTGAGGGCGCTAGTGATGCTTGCCAAACGCCTTGGCAAAACTGAACTGTTTGCAGATTTATTATCTTCGCCAGAGGAAGTCCAAGACGCACTATTAGCAGCATTGTGTGCCTCTGTGAGCGAGAATGAACATGCGGAAATTTGGACTAGCAGAGTAACTGAGATAATGACTCTAAAAGATGTCTAAAGCATAGATTGCGCCTTAACCATCCATTCCTCAGCCCACGATTCTCCAGAGGTAAATAGCGTCCTTGCAAGGAAAAATGCTTCTGCTGCATCACCAACTTCTATAAGATTCATCAGACGTTTTAGTTCCTGATTAATGTCTTCTACATTTGCCTCTATTTCCTCTGTGACAGGTACCTCAGAAACTGTCTGCGACAGTATTTGCATCTTAGACAAAAAGTCAGCCCTTGTTTCTACAGACGGACCGCTCCATGGTAGAGAATCTTGTCCATCCATTGCTCTTTTTAAACGATCGAGAAATAAATCTCTTACCGGCTCAGACGGTTTGATTTGCTGTACGTGATCGTAGCATAACCACGCCTGGTCTATCTCTTCTCTTCTTTCATGTAACCTTCCCAATTCCATCCACAACTCATGATTAGCAGGTCTGTGGGCCAAAAGATGATGTACAAGCTCAATAAACATCTCTTCATAACCAGCGCTACGAATTCTTTCTAGCCTTCTACCATAAACTATGTTCGCTCTTTGATCTGTAAAATCCAATCGTTTGCAACGAATAGCAAATTTACTCAAGGAATCCTCATCGAGTTGGTTGAACCAAATTTCCGGCTCTAACGAATCTGTCAAAAACGCGGCCTCGAGCAATTCTAGACCTACTTCCATGTGGTTTACATCTTTTATTTGGGCTAATTGATTTGGGTCTCTCCCTAAAACAACAAATAAATCTTCCAAAACTAAAGATAAGCCTTCTGCGTCATTTCGCATGTGCTTGATTTCTGCTAAACAGCGCCAATTTCTTTCATCCGTAAAATCATAGAGTACTGCTTGCTGAGCGTTTTGCTCTGCCCACGCTAGACTATCCTGGGCTCTATCAGGATCCTTTTTTGCGAGTTTTACAAATCGATTTGCCTGTGAACGATGTCTACTTCCGAGATTTCTACGAGGATGTTGTAATTTGGAAGCACTATCCATTGAACCATCTCACTGCACGGACATAAATCCAGACCTATCATAACCCCAAGGTATGGTTGCATCAATTCCTATTTTAGAGGTGTTACCATCGCTTAATCTCGAGGGATCTAAACTAGACCCCTTCTGGTTGGATAGAATGACAGAGTCTGAATCAGGTTGCCATCTAGTCATCATAGCCCATTCAACCCTGACTGGATCTGTGATATCTATGTCCTCGTCAACAATAGTAACCATCTTCATGGAACGATGGCCATCAAGAGCCGCTTGTATGGCGCGTTTTCCATCTCCTTCTTTCTCTACTCTGATTTTCACCACAGCTGCAAGCCAGCCACCACCACCCTCAGTCATATGTACATCTATGCACTTACATACTTCACTAACGGCGGATTTGATAGTTGGAGCGCGAGGTAACCCCATGAGAGTTTTATGCTCTGCCTCTGCAGGAATCAAAGCATGAAATATTGGATTGTTTCTGTGAGTGACTCCATCAATTTCTATTACCGGTTCTTGGCGAACATCATCCACGGTGCCTGTGATGTCAACGTATGGTCCTTCGTCATCGTTTTCAGTTGTGATTCTCCCCCACATTGCGTATTCGGTTTTTGCTGGAACATGTATTCCATTTGGTAATCTGACCAACTCCAGAGGACCCCCGTGTACTTTCTCATGAAGGGCAGATGCAATGGTCAATTCGTCTAAATTTGTATCAAATGACATAGCCGCAGCAAGTAAAACAACCGGGTCTGGCGCATTGATTATAGCCACATTAACCGCTTCACCAGCAGCCCTCGCTTCCTTGGTCATCGAGTAAAGATGACGCGGTACAATTCGTGCGACTAGATGGTTATCGTCACGTAATAATTGTCTGTGAAAGGACATATTTCTGATACCCCCATATTCGGCAATAATAACGCTTGAAGACATATATCTCCCACGATCCTCTCGCCAGTGATGTGGAATTGGCAGGGAGGTCAATCGGGGTTGAGTTTGGAGGTTTTCTAAAACCGGTCCAGATTCAACGATTTTAGGTTCACTCGGATTGTCCATAGCCCAACCAAGCAAGTCGATGAAATCCTCCGGCGCAATTGACAGGGCTGCACAAAGTCTTGGACGTGTTAGCAAGTTTACAGCGATTCTATGCCCTGGTGCTTCAACAAGATTATTGAACACAAGCAAATCGTGGCCAGATGATTTAGATTTGTCAAAAACCCCATGCAGTATGCTTGTTGGTTCATCAACCAAAGTAGCCGCACCAAGCAAATCTCGGAATGCCATTGGTGACCCCTGTGGGGTTCAAGTCATGAACATTGGCACGATATTTCGGCAGTGTGTAGACCATTTGAGGATTGCATTATAATCGGCACCATCAAATAGGGGAGGTAGGTCGGCAGAATGCTTTTCTGGAGTGTTTACACATGGGTCGTGGATTGTTCGCAGGTACCAAGATGGCAAAAGACCGCCAAAAATTTAGATGGTCCGACAGGAGATACAAGAAAAGAATGCTGAAATCTAGAGCCAAGCATGACCCTTTAGCAGGTTCAACACAAGCAAAGGGGATTGTTGTCGAAAAAGTAGGAATTGAAGCAAAACAACCTAACTCTGGAATTAGGAAAGCTGTTAAAATTTCATTGATAAAAAACGGAAACAAACTCACTGCATTCGCACCAGGAGACGGTGCAATAAACTTCATTGATGAGCACGACGAAGTCATGGTCGAAGGTATAGGAGGACGTATGGGTCGTTCTTACGGT
>MDTA01134860.1_pt1 | contig 29660 bp, 28 predicted proteins | sample 811151 | NCBI WGS metagenome assembly MDTA01 (sample SAMN05326648, study PRJNA326480) | marine metagenome | isolation source: seawater | place: Indian Ocean: South | collected 2010 | reverse complement strand
TAGAAAAGAAAGTAGAGGAGCTCATGCTAGAGAGGACTTTTCGAAGAGAGATGATAAAAAATTTATGAAACATACTTTAGCTTGGCAAAACGGAAAAGAAGTTAAAGTTAAATACAGAGATGTTCACGCAAGGACATTGACCAATGATGTTCAATACTTTCCACCAAAAGAGAGAGTATATTAATGACTGAATTTTCCCTTCCGAATAATTCAAAAATAGTCAAGGGAGAATATTTCAAAGACAAAACTGGCTCCACAAATTTAAAAAAAGTTAATGTTTACAGATGGAATCCTGATGATGGAAAAAATCCTAGAATAGATACTTTTGAAGTGGATATGGACAATTGTGGACCTAAGGTTTTAGATATTCTTTTCAAAATTAAAAACGAAATTGACTCATCTTTAACTTTTAGAAGATCGTGTGCTCATGGAGTTTGTGGTTCATGTGCTATGAATGTAGATGGTGTAAATACACTTTCTTGCATTAAATCTCATAGCGACATTAAAGGTGTTTTAAATATTTATCCTTTACCACATCTCAAAGTAATTAAAGATCTTATTGGAGATTTAAGCAATTTGTACAAACAGTACGAGTCAATTCAACCATGGCTAAAAACTTCAAAGACTAACTCGGAAAAACAAGAAATACTTCAATCTCAAAAAGATAGATCAAAGCTAGATGGATACTACGAGTGCATATTATGTGCTTGTTGCTCAACATCATGTCCAAGTTATTGGTGGAATGGAGATAAATACTTAGGACCAGCAGTATTATTACAAGCTTATAGATGGATTAATGACAGTAGGGATGAAGAAAAAAAAGAAAGACTTAAAAAAGTTGCTGATGAACTGAAGCTGTATAGATGCCATACAATAATGAATTGTACCAATTCTTGTCCAAAAGGTCTTAATCCAGCGAAAGCAATTGGCTCTATAAAAAAAATGCTTGCAACAAGCTAAAACCTTATTTATCAAAATGCTATGAAAACAATAGAACATTTTGTTAATGGCGTATCATATTCTGGAAATTCGAAAAGATTTTCACCAGTATTTAATCCAGCAACAGGCGAAGAAACTGCAAAAGTAAAACTAGGCACAGAAGAAGATTTAAATAAAACAGTTGAAAAGGCAGAGGCTGCATTTTTAGCATGGTCAAATACTCCACCATTATCAAGGGCTAGAGTTTTATTTAAATTTAAAGAATTAATAGAAAAAAACTCAGACGAACTTACTAAACTAATAGTTTCCGAGCATGGAAAAGTTTATGAAGATGCAAAGGGTTCTTTAACGAGAGGATTAGAAGTTGTAGAATATGCTTGTGGAATACCGCAAGTATTAAAAGGTGAATTTACTGAGAATGTTGGAAAAAATGTAGATAGTTGGTCGATAAGACAACCACTGGGAGTTTGTGCAGGCATAACACCATTTAATTTCCCAGCTATGGTTCCAATGTGGATGTTTCCCATGGCAATAGCATGCGGTAATACCTTTGTTTTAAAACCATCGGAAAAAGACCCATCGTGTTCAATTAAACTTGCAGAGTTACTTACTACAGCAGGACTTCCAGACGGAGTTTTTAATGTAGTTAATGGTGATAAAGAAGTGGTTGATGCTATAATAAAAAATAAAAAGATTTCAGCAGTAAGCTTTGTGGGCTCAACTCCAATAGCAAAATATATTTATGAAAACTGTGCGAAAAATGAAAAGAGAGTTCAAGCTCTTGGCGGAGCAAAAAATCATTGTGTGGTTATGCCAGATTGTAATTTAGACCAAGCCGTTAACGGTCTAATGGGGGCAGCTTACGGGTCAGCTGGGGAAAGATGCATGGCTCAATCAGTGGCCGTTGCCGTTGGAAACATAGGAGATAGACTTGTTGAGAAGCTTAAATCTCAAGTGGAAAAATTAAAGGTGGGTCCAGGGATGGATAAAAACTCTGAAATGGGTCCGTTAATTACAAAAGATCATTTAAAAAAAGTGATTGATTATGTTGATATAGGTATTAAAGAAGGCGCAAAACTGATAGTTGATGGGAGGAATTTAAAATTACAAGGTTACGAAAATGGATACTACATGGGCGGATGCTTATTTGATGATGTAAAAAAAAATATGAGAATTTATAAGGAAGAAATATTTGGACCAGTTCTTTCAGTGGTAAGAGTAAAAAACTTTGATGAAGCTCTTAATTTAGTGAATGATCATGAGTTTGGAAATGGTGTAAGTATTTTTACAAGGGATGGTGATGCAGGACGTTCTTTTTCCAATAAAGCAAAAATAGGTATGGTGGGAATAAATATACCAATTCCAGTGCCTATGGCATTTCATAGCTTTGGAGGTTGGAAAAGATCTCTTTTTGGAGATCAACATATGCATGGACCTGAAGGAGTAAGATTTTATACTAAATTAAAAACTGTTACGTCTAGATGGCCAGATGGCTTGAAATCTGATCCAGAATTTACAATGCCAACTATGAAATAAAGATGAAAAAAAAAATAACTTTAATTGGAGCAGGTCAAATTGGAGGAACCTTGGCGCACTTAATAGCTTTAAAAGGTTTGGCAAACGTTGTTTTATTTGATGTAGCTGAGGGTGTAGCAAAAGGCAAAGCTCTTGATATAGCCCAATCATCTCCTGTAGAGGGATTTGACGTTAAACTATTAGGAACAAATAATTATAAGGATACAGAGAATTCTGACGTTATAATTATAACAGCTGGTGTTCCAAGAAAACCAGGAATGTCAAGAGATGATTTACTTGGAATAAACCTTAAAGTTATAAAACAAGTTGCAGAAGGTATTAAAAACACATCACCGAATGCTTTTGTAATATGTATTACTAATCCGCTAGATGTAATGGTCATGGCCTTACAAAAATATTCTAGTTTTCCAAAAAACAAAGTAGTTGGTATGGCTGGAATTTTAGACTCTTCACGTTTTATTTATTTTTTGTCAGAAAAGCTTAACGTTAATGTTAAAGATATAAAATCTTTTGTTTTAGGTGGTCATGGAGATACAATGGTTGCAATGCTAAATCATACCAAAGTAAATGGGGAACCAATTAACAATATTGTTAAATCTGGTAAGTTGTCTCAAGAGGATTTAAATAAAATAGTTGAGAGAACAAAAAAAGGAGGTGCAGAAATTGTAAAATTTTTAGAAAAAGGTTCTGCTTTTTATGCACCTGCTGCCGCAGGAGTAGAAATGGCTGAAAGCTATTTAAAAGACCTGAAAAAAGAACTTCCATGCGCAGCTTATCTAAACGGTGAATATGGTGTAAAGGATATTTACGCCGGCGTGCCAGTTATTATTGGCAAAAATGGTGTTGAAAAAATTATTGAAATTAAATTATCTGTAGAGGAAAAAGAACAATTCAACAAATCAATTAAAGCTGTGCAAGAATTATTTAGTGCAGGCAAAAAAATTGACGCAACTTTATAAAAGAAGTTTTATAATTTTGTGGTGGTAATTATTTATGCAGAATATAAATAAATTTTATAGACTAACAATGTATTTAACATTGGCTATTTTTCCTTTCATATTTAACTTTTACTATTCGAGCTTTGGGGTAGAACCAATGGACACTTTTGTTTTATTTAATGGAGGATATAAAGTTTTAAATGGTTTAACACCTTTTAAAGATTATTGGCTTGTAACCGGGCCACTTATGGATTACTTAAATGCATTCTTCTTTAAAATTTTTGATGTAAGCTGGACAAGTTATATCATACATTCTTCATTAGTTAATTCGTTCATTTCAATTTTGATTTATTTACTTTTTAAAAGCTTAAACTTAAACAACATTCTTAGTTTAATTTATACCCTGATGTTTGCAGTTTTAATGTACCCAAATGTTGGAGTGCCATTTGTAGATCACCATTCAACTATTTTTGTTTTATCTTCATTTTGTTTTTTTATTATTGGAATTAAAAAAAATGAGAGTAAATACTTTTTTTTTATTCCATCGCTCCTTATAATTGGATTTTTATGTAAACAAACACCAACAACTTATGGAGTTTTTGTATTACTCTTATTAGGTTTTGTGTATTTATTATATATCGAAAACATTAAAAATTTTGTAGCAACCGTTTTTTTTGGATCTTGTTTTGCTGTAATAATCGCCATACTTTTTTTCTTATTAACTAAAATTCCGATTTCAAACTTTTTAACACAGTATATTTATTTTGCCGGGTCAATAGGTGACTACAGATTATCAACGTGGGAGCCAGACATGCTAGGCATTTTGCATGAATTTAAATTTATTTTAATTCCCCTGACATATACTTTTTATTTAAATGTGGTTTATTTTAAAAACAAAAATAGAGATTTTATAATTTTACTAACCCTTAATCTTTTCTCAGTTTTAATGATTTTTCACCAATCACTTACAATGAATGAAAATTACATATTTTTTTTAATTCCGATACTGACAGCATTTATTCATATATATAATCAGGAAAAATATTTGAAAAATTTTATATTATATTCATTTATCGGTCTTTGCATATTTTCAGTTACAAAATATCATTTAAGATATAATGAACATAGAAAATTTCACAGACTTGAGAATGTTGATCTTAGCAAAGCTATCGACGCAAAATTAATTAGCAATGATTTGAAAGGCCTCAAATGGATAACAACCACTTATGGTAAGCAGCCAAATAAAGAAATTGAAATAATTTTAGAGTCTATGAATATATTAAAAAATGAAAAAGGAAAATTTTCTGTTCTAACTGATTATTTGTTTATCCCTGCTATTTTAAAAATAAATGATCATTCCCCAAATCAGTGGTATCACCCGCGTGTAAGCTATCCATTGAAGAACACTGTTTATTATGAAGATTATAAAAGATTTTTTATTGAAAAATTAAAAAAAGAAAATATAAAAAAAATAATGATTGTAGGGAATGGTTTAGAAGATTTACTTTTGTCTACTTTTGAAAAAAATTGTTTTACAAAGTCTCAAGTTGGAAAAATAACATTTAGATTAAATTTAAGAGATGATTGTGAGGACTTTAAATGAAAATATTTAAAGTAATTGCAATAGAATTTTTTAATTTTATCGACAAGTTTATTCACCAGCCAAAAATTTTAAAAGTGTTAAAACAAAAAACAAAAAATATTAATATATTTGTAGATGTGGGTGCTCATAAAGGAACTTATACAGATCTAATAATTAACAATTTTGATATTAAAAAAACTGTTATGTTAGAACCTCAAGAAAATTTTTTTAATTTCTTAAAAGAAAAATATTCTAAAAATGATCGAGTAACTATTTTAAATAAAGCTGTTTCAGAAAAAGAAGAGAATTTAGATTTTTATATAAATAAGCACGATTTAACCTCTTCCTTATCTATTTTAGATACAAATAATAGATATTTAAAATTAAAATCAAAGTTATTCGGTACAGACACAAGAGGAATGATAGAAAAAAAAATAAAAGTTAAGACTACAACGCTTAAATCTGTAATGGAGGAAATAAGCTTGAGATCAATAGATCTCTTAAAAATTGATACTGAAGGTCACGAATTTCAAGTTGTTAAGGGTATTGCAGAAAAGATAAAATATATAAAACTTATTTTAGTTGAGTTTCATAATGATGAAATTTATGTTTCATATAACCCAAATGAGCTTCATGATCTACTAATTTTTAACAATTTTAAATTAATTAATAAATTTAAATTTCCATTTACAACATGGGAAGGTAGACTTTATATAAATTTAGATGAATGAAGACATTCAATATAATTATTTAATAGAATATTTCACTAAATTATATATAAAATAATAGATAATGAATATTCACGAATATCAAGCGAAAGAAATTTTAAAAAAATATGGAGCCCCAGTTTCAAATGGGGTTGTCATTAACTCACTTTCAGAAATAAAATCAAAAGTAAGCAAGTTAAAAGGAAACAAGTTTGTTTTAAAAGCCCAAATTCATGCAGGCGGAAGAGGTAAAGCAGGGGGCGTAAAACTTGTAAATAGCCTTAATGAATTGAATAATGAGGCAAAAAATTTGTTAGGTAAAATTCTTGTTACAAAACAAACTTCAAAGGATGGAAAAAAAGTTGAAAAAATTTATATAGAAGAGGCCTCAGATATTTCAAATGAATTTTATTTGTCATGTCTCGTTGATAGGGCCACTTCAAAGTTAGCCTATATAAGCTCCACTGAAGGTGGAGTAGATATTGAGAAGGTAGCATCAGAGACACCAGAAAAAATAATTACAACTCGTACCGACTTAAATAATGATTTAAGCAATGAATTAGTTGAAAAAATATTAAAACCCTTTAATTTGAATTCAGTTCAAAAAAAAGAAGGAAAAAAACTTTTAACAGCACTTCGCAAAATCCTAATCGAAAAGGATGCAAGTCTAATAGAAATCAATCCATTAATTATTACAAAAAATAACAATATTTTATGTCTTGATGCAAAAATGAATTTTGATGATAATGCAATGTTTCGTCAACCTGAAATATTAAATTTAAGAGACCTAACAGAAGAAGAGCCTGCCGAAATCGAGGCAAGCAAACATGATTTAGCTTACATAAAATTAGATGGCTCAATTGGTTGTATGGTAAATGGTGCTGGATTAGCTATGGCCACTATGGATATAATAAAGCTTTACGGTAAGGAACCGGCTAATTTTTTAGATGTAGGAGGCGGTGCTTCAAAAGACAAAGTTTCAGCAGCTTTTAAACTCATTCTTTCTGACAAGAATGTTAAAGGAATTTTAATAAATATATTTGGAGGAATTATGAGATGTGATGTATTAGCTCAAGGAGTAGTTGATGCTGCAAAAGAGTCAAAGTTAAGTGTACCACTCGTTGTAAGATTAGCTGGTACTAATTTTAAAGAGGGACAAAAAATATTAGATGAGTCAAAACTTAAAATATTATCTGCCTCAGATTTAAATGATGCAGCAAAAAAAATTGTAAGTGCAATAAAATAAATGTCAATTTTAATTAACAAAAATACAAAAGTTATCTGTCAAGGATTTACAGGCTCACACGGAACATTTCACTCTGAACAAGCTCTAAAATATGGAACTAAATTAGTTGGTGGAGTAACACCTAAAAAAGGTGGGCAGAAACATCTTGGTCTTCCAGTATTCAATACAGTAGAAGAGGCAAAAGAAAAAACTAATGCTACAGCCACTATGATATATGTTCCGCCAAAATTTGCAGCATCTGCAATCATAGAAGCTATAAATGCTAAGATTGAACTAATTGTGTGCATTACAGAGGGAATACCAGTAATTGATATGCTGAAAGTAAAAGAAATTTTAAAAAAAAGCAAAAGCAGACTTATAGGCCCAAATTGCCCGGGCGTGATTACTCCAGATGAATGCAAAATTGGAATCATGCCAGGTAACATACATAAAAAAGGAACAGTGGGAATAGTTTCAAGATCAGGCACATTGACCTACGAAGCAGTAGCTCAAACTTCCTTCAATGGTCTCGGGCAATCAACATGCATAGGTATAGGAGGTGACCCAATAAATGGAACTAATTTCATAGATTGTCTGGAATTATTTCTTAAAGACGATGAAACTAAGTCTATTGTGATGATTGGAGAAATAGGTGGCACAGCAGAGGAAGAGGCTTCAGATTTTATAAAAAAATCAAAAATAAAAAAACCTATGGTAGGATTTGTTGCGGGTCTTACAGCGCCCCCTGGAAGACGGATGGGTCATGCTGGTGCTATCATATCAGGTGGCAAAGGTGGGGCAAAAGACAAAATTGAACAGATGAAATCAGCCGGTATCACCATCTCCAAATCACCAGCAGACATTGGTAAAACACTTTTCGAAAAACTTAGGGCTTGATTTTAATAAATTTGTGATATTATTAAGAATTAATGTCAGTTGATAAGAATAATCAAACATACAAAAAAACATCGTTTTTGTCAGGATTGAATAGTGACTATATTGAAAAATATTACGCCATTTATCTTCAAAACCCGAAACTCTTGACTAGTGATTGGATTGAATTTTTTGATGGATTGAAGGAAGATACTAATAATATTTTAAAGAATATTAAGGGTCCAAGTTGGAGCCCAAAAAAAATTAAACAATTAGATAATTTAAAATTTACAAAAGAAAAACAAAAAGAGGAAATTTCTGATTTTAATGCTGTAAAGCAAGCTTCTACAGACTCTGTTAGAGCAATAATGCTTATAAGAGCGTACAGGATTAGAGGTCATTTAATAGCAAATTTGGATCCTTTGAATTTAAATAAAAAGGAAGAACACCCTGAGCTAAAACCTGAAACTTATGGTTTTAAACCTGGAGATTACAATCGTAAAATATTTTTAGATGGAGTTCTTGGACTTCAATACGGAACACTTAATGAAATTTTGAAACTTCTAAAAAAGACTTATTGCTCTACAATAGGCTACGAATTCATGCATATGAGCGATCCCGAAGAAAAAGCTTGGGTACGTGATAGAATAGAAGGACCAGAAAAAAACATTAACTTTACAGATAATGGGAAAAAAGCGATTTTGAATAAAATCATTGAAGCAGAGGGATTTGAAAAATACCTGCAAGTTAAATTTGTTGGTACTAAAAGATTTGGATTAGATGGAGGAGAGTCTTTAATACCTGCTCTAGAGCAGATTATTAAAAGAGGTGGAAATTTAGGCGTGAAAGAAATTAAAATAGGTATGCCACATAGAGGAAGACTTAATGTCTTAGCTAATGTAATGGGAAAATCCTATCAAGCAATTTTTAGTGAATTTTTTGGCAAAGGCATTTCAGCTAAAGAAGATTTTGAAGGAGATGTAAAATATCATTTAGGAGCGTCTTCTAACAGAGAATTTGATGGCAACGTTGTTCATATAAGTTTAACTGATAATCCATCACATCTAGAGGCTGTCAATCCAGTTGTTTTAGGTCAGGTAAGGGCTAAACAATTTTTTCATAAAGATCCAAGTAGAAAGTCGGTTGTCCCTGTTCTTATTCATGGTGATGCAGCATTTGCTGGCCAAGGGGTTGTCGCTGAGTGTTTTGCTATGTCAGGTTTACCTGGTCACAATATCGGTGGTACTATACATGTAATAGTAAACAACCAAATTGGTTTTACTACAGCGCCACGATTTGCTAGGTCATCTCCATATCCATCTGATGTTGCTAAATTATCTCAGGCGCCAATTTTTCACGTAAACGGCGACGATCCTGAAGCAGTTGTACATTGCGCAAAAGTAGCAACTGAGTATAGACAAAAATTTAATAGAGACGTTGTTATAGACATGTTTTGTTATAGAAGATTTGGTCATAATGAAGGAGACGAACCTTCATTCACCCAACCGATAATGTATAAAAAAATAAGGTCACACCCAACAACTTTAAATATTTACAGCAAAAAAATTTCGATGGATAATTTGTTAAGTGAGGGCCAAATTGAGACTAAAAAACAAAAATTTAAAAAGTTTTTAGAAACCCAATTTATCTTATCTAAAAACTATAAATCTGAACTTAAATGGTTCGAAGGTGTTTGGTCAAGATTTAAGCCCGGTTTAGGAAAAGATAAAAGAGGTAAAAGTGGAGTAGACAAAAAAATCGTAATGGAAGTTGGAAAAAAAATATCCGAAATTCCAAATAATTTCAGCATTCATAAAACATTAAATAAAATTCTAGAACAAAAACAAAAAATGTTTTCTAATAGTTTACCAATAGATTGGTCAACAGCCGAGGCCTTGGCATTTGGTACTTTACTTTTGGATGGTTTTTCAGTGAGATTATCAGGCCAAGACTCAGCAAGAGGCACATTTAGCCAAAGACATTCAGTTTTAAGAAATCAAGAAAGCCATGAACGATACATTCCCTTAAACAATCTAAGAAAAAATCAGAAAAGGCTTGAAGTTATTGATAGTTTACTATCGGAATTAGCTGTTTTAGGCTTTGAGTTTGGCTACTCTTTATCTGAACCCGAGACATTAGTTATTTGGGAGGCTCAATTTGGTGATTTCGCTAACGGAGCTCAAGTAATAATTGATCAATTTATTACATCAGGTGAGTCAAAATGGGGAAGAGCTAGTGGACTGGTTTTACTCTTACCACATGGTTACGAGGGACAAGGACCAGAACATTCTTCTGCACGATTAGAAAGATTTTTACAGATGTGTGCTGGAGAAAACATTCAAGTTGTTAATTGTACGACGCCTGCAAATTATTTTCATGCTCTTAGAAGACAAATGCATAGAGATTTTAGAAAACCTTTAATTGTTATGACACCAAAATCTTTATTAAGAAATAAAAGATGTGTTTCATCGATTGATGATTTTTTAAAAAAAAATAGCTTTCATAGAGTTCTTGAAGATCATGCGTATATAAAAAATTCAAATATTTTAAAATTAGATAGCGATAAAAATATTGAACGTGTTGTAATGTGTTCAGGAAAAATTTATTTCGACCTGCTGGATGCAAGAGAGAAATCAAAAAATGATAAAATAGTTTTTATAAGAATAGAGCAGTTATACCCTTTTCCAGCCAAAACATTGGCCAAAGTGTTAAAAAGATATAATAATGCAGAATTTATTTGGTGTCAGGAAGAGCCAAAAAATATGGGAGCTTGGAACACTGTAAGAAATTACATTGAAAGAACGCTTGATATAATTGAATTCAAAAAAACTAAAGTCCAGTATATTGGAAGAAATGCCTCATCCACAACTGCGACTGGAAATTATAATAAACATCTTGCAGAACAAAAAAAAATACTAGAAAAGGTAGTTGGGAAACTAAATTGATGTCTGAAAAAATTGTTGTACCTACTTTAGGAGAGTCTGTTACTGAGGCGACAGTAGCTAAATGGTTGAAAAATAAAGGCGATAAAGTATCTTCTGACGAACCTTTAGTTGAGCTTGAAACCGATAAAGTTAATGTTGAAGTGCCTTCTCCATCTAATGGAGTGTTAGAAAATATATCCGCAAAAGAAGGTGAAACTGTTAATGTGGGTGCATTACTTGGATCAATATCTCTTACCAAATCAAGTCCAAAAAATCCAGAAGTGCCCAATGAAAAAAAATACTCTCCACCTAAAACCCAGACTACCGAGTCAAAAAAAACAATTAATGTATTTAATGAGAAAAAATCAGATAACAAAAAATTTAATAAGCCTTTAGTTTTAGAAGAAAACAATGATAAAAAAATTTTTGATGAAGAACCTTTAATTTTAGAGGAAGAACCACTTATTTTAGACAAAACACATGAAGAGAGTTCAAACATATATAAAGAAGAAAAAAAAGACTTTAATGATAATCAACTAAGAGTATCACCGTCCGCAAGAAAAATGGCCTCTGAAAAAAGAATTGATATTCAGTCAATAAAAGGGAGTGGTAAAAATGGATTGGTTTTAAAAGAAGATGTGATGGGTTTAATGGGAATAAAACCTCCTCCGTCAGAAAGAAAAATAGCTCATGGCCCTGAAGAAAGAATTAAAATGACTAGACTGAGACTCACTATTGCCAAAAGACTTAAAGAAGCCCAAGAGAACGCAGCGATGTTAACTACATTTAATGAAGTTAATATGCATGAGGTAATTAAAATGAGAAATGATTACAAAGAAGAATTTCAAAAAAAATATTCTGTTAAACTTGGTTATATGTCATTTTTTGTAAAATCCTGTATCATAGGCTTAAAAAATTTTCCTGCAATTAATGCTGAAATTCAAGGTGATGAAATTGTATATAAAAATTATTATAATATTAGTATAGCTGTTGGCACAGATAAAGGCCTAGTAGTACCTGTAGTAAAAAATTCTGATGAATTATCATTCGCTGATATTGAAAAACAAATAAGTTCTTTAGGTCAAAAAGCTAGAGAAGGTAAAATAACTATTGAGGATCTACAAGGAGGTACATTTACAATTACAAACGGTGGTATTTATGGTTCTATGTTGTCAACTCCAATTTTGAACCCTCCTCAATCTGCGGTTCTTGGAATGCATAATATTATTGAAAGAGCAATAGTAGAAGATGGAGAAATTAAAGTAAGACCAATGATGTACTTGGCGCTTTCATACGACCACAGGATAATAGATGGAAAGGAAGCAGTTTCATTTTTAAAAATAGTCAAGGACTCGTTAGAACAACCAAAACGATTATTTTTAAATTTATAAGTCATGAGCGATAATTTTGATATAATTGTTATCGGTGGAGGGCCTGGAGGGTACGTTTGTGCTATTAGGGCCGCTCAATTAGGATTGAAAACGGCTTGTGTTGAAAGCAGAGGAACTTTAGGTGGTACTTGTTTAAATGTTGGCTGTATTCCCTCAAAAAGTTTATTAAATCTCTCGGAAAATTATCACAAAGTTAAAAAGGATTTTTCTAAGCAAGGAATAGAGGTGTCAGATGTGAAACTTAACGTAAAAAAGATGATGAGTAATAAAGAAAAATCTGTCCAAATCTTAACAAAAGGTGTTGAGTTTTTATTTAAAAAAAATAAGGTAAGTTATTTAAAAGGTAAAGGAGTAATTTTTTCACCAACAAATGTTGTTGTCTACGATCAAGGCAAGAAATCATCTTTTAATACAAAGAATATTGTTATAGCAACAGGATCATCTCCTACTACAATTCCGGGGGTAAAAATAGATGAAAAAAACATTATTTCTTCCACAGCGGCGCTATCCCTCAACTCAGTTCCAAAATCTTTAGTAGTAATTGGAGGTGGTTACATCGGTCTAGAAATGGGTTCAGTTTGGAAAAGATTAGGAGCTGATGTCACAGTAATAGAAAATTTACCTTACATTACGCCCGGTATGGATAGGGAGATATCAAATGAATTTCAAAAAATTTTAACCAAACAAGGTATTAATTTTAAACTAAATTCTAAAGTAATTACAATTGAAGACCAAGGGTCGGAAGTTAAGATTGAGTATCAAAATAATGAAAAAACCAACAAAGAAACTATCATAGCAGATAAAACTTTAATAGCTGTTGGTAGAAAGCCTTATACAGAAGGACTCAACCTCAATAAAGTTGGCATAAAAAAAGATGATAAAGGAAGGATAAAGGTCAACAAAAAATTTCAGACAGATATTAAAAACATATACGCTATTGGAGATGTTATTGATGGACCCATGCTAGCACACAAGGCTGAAGAGGAGGGTATTGCAGTTGCAGAATTATTAGCAGGACAATCAGGACATGTTAATTACAATGTAATACCAGGTGTAATTTATACTTCACCAGAGGTAGCTTATGTAGGTAAATCAGAGGAACAACTAAAAAAGGATGGTATTTCCTATAAAGTTGGAAAATTTCCTTTTATGGCTAATTCAAGAGCAAAAGTTAATAATGAAACTGATGGTTTTGTAAAAATTTTAGCAGATAGTAAGTCTGATCGTGTATTAGGAGTACATATTATTGGACCTCATTGTGGTGATATGATAGCTGAGATGGCCCTTGCAATGGAATTTGGGGCTAGTGCAGAAGATATAGCTAGAACATGTCATGCTCACCCAACACATACAGAAGCAATAAAAGAAGCTGCATTGGCTGTTGATAAGAGACCAATTCATTTTTAATTTGTTAAAAAGTAATTAGAATTTAATTATGGAAGTGCCCGTTCTATTACCTAAGGTTTTTAATCATCCTTTTACATATCTTAACAACTCACAAAATATTGGAGGTCTTAAACAAGGAGACCTTGTTCTTGTCCCGTTTGGAAGCAAAAAAGAAATTGGTGTTGTATGGGATGAAATTAGATCCACAAAAAAAAAAATTAAACTTAAAGCAGTAGAAAAAAAAATATCAAGTATTTGCTTAGACAAAAGAATGATTAGGTTTATAAATTGGTTTTCAACTTATAATCTTGTACCAAAAGGAATGATTTTAAAAATGTGCTTAGGGAATTTAAAAAAATTCGACGAAATAAAAAAAAAAAAAGTTACGAGAAACAAAAATAAGGTTGTTAAATATATTTTAAATTTAGAACAACAAAACGCCTTAAATAATCTTATTGGTTTAGGAAATAAATTTAATGTTTCGGTTCTGTTAGGAGTTACTGGCTCAGGAAAAACAATTGTATATTTCGAGAGAATAAAAAAACTTATACAGGATAATAAGCAGGCTTTAATTTTAATACCTGAGATATTTCTTACAACTCAATTTAGGAGCAGATTTGAACAATTTTTTGGTTATGAACCAGCAATTTGGCACTCTAAAATTAGTATGAATAAAAAAAGAGAAATTTGGCAAGCAGTCGCAAAAAATAAAATTAAAATAGTCCTAGGTGCTAGGTCATCTTTATTTTTACCATTTAAAAAATTAGGTCTTATAATTGTGGATGAGGAGCATGACACTTCTTACAAACAAGAGGATAGCGTAATATATAATGCTAGAGATATGGCAATCTCAAGAGCATCAATTGAGAACATACCAATACATCTAATAACTTCAGTTCCCTCTTTAGAAACATATAATAATATCCAAAATAAAAAATATAAAAAAATTGAATTAAAAAAAAGATTTCAAAATTATCCTCTACCTAAAACTAAAATTATAAACTTAAACTTTGAAAACTTGAAAAAAAAACTAATATCCAATGAGACGATAAAAATTGTAGAAGATTATTTGAAAAAAAAAAATCAAGTGCTTTTTTTTTTAAATAGAAGAGGTTATGCCCCTTTTCTCATTTGTAAAAAATGTGGTTATAGACATATTTGTCCTAACTGTTCAATTTATCTAACATATCACAAAATTTTAAATGAAACTATTTGCCATCATTGTGGATATAAAAATAATGCAAAAAATAAATGTCAGAAGGGTGACTTCAATTGTGATTTTTCCATGTATGGACCAGGCGTTGAAAAAATATTTGAAGAATTAAAAAAATTATTTCCTAAAAAAATAATTAAAATTTTTTCTAGCGATTACCTTGCCAAAAAAAAAAATTCTGAAGATTTAATTAATCAAATTAGTGAAGAAAAAATAGATATTTTAGTTGGCACACAAATGATTTCAAAAGGTTTTAACTTCCCTAAGTTAAATTGCATTGTAGTTGTAGATGCAGATTTTAGCGGAAAAGATTATGATCTAAGAACTACCGAAAAAAATATTCAACTTTATAACCAGCTTAGTGGAAGAGCTGGGAGATTTTCAAAAGAGTCAATAATAGTATATCAAACTATAAATCCAGATAACCATATACTCAAAAATGTCTTAGAAAATAATATTGAAAACTTTTTTCTTAATGAGTTAAAATTAAGAAAGCAGAACAATCTCCCACCGTACTCAAGATTTATAGCTTTAATAATATCCTCAAATTCTAGAGAAAATAGCTATAGAGGGGCTTTAGAAATTAAAAGAAAAATAGAAAAATTAGATCACATACAGATACTTGGTCCAGTAGACTCTCCTATCTTTAAAAAGAAAAAAAAATACAGAACCAGATTGTTAATACGTTCAAAAAGCAAGATCATGTGTCAAAAACCTCTTGCTGTAATTTTGGAAAAGCTAAATATATCATCAAAAATTAAACTTACAGTTGATGTTGATCCAATTAATTTTGCCTAATTTAATATATCATCTTGAAGGGGCTTTTAAGCTATGTTAGGACCTTTTATTTCAAAAATAATTCTTAACAGGATTGAAACTTGAGCGGAGTAAAGACATTTTCAAATGAGACCTCAGAGCGTTATGCTTTAGCGTTGCTAGAATTGGCAATCGAAAATTCAGAAGTTGAGGACATTGAAAAAAATATCTTAATACTCCTTAAGACTTGTAAAGAAAATTCAGATTTTCTAAATTTTTTAAAAAACCCAACTCATCAATTAGAGGTTCAAATTAAAGTTATAAAGGAAATATCAAAAATTATGAATTTAAATAAAACTTTTGAAAATTTTTTGCAGTTTGTTGTAAAAAAGAGAAGAATTTATTTTTTGGATAAAATTTTAGAAAAATTCATAAATTTAAACTCAAGAAGAAAAGGGATTGTGAATGCAGTTCTTATTTCATCAAAAGATCTATCACAGGGTGAAAAAAATAAAATTAATCAAGAAATATCAAAATCTATAAACTCTAGTATAGATTTTAATTATAAAGTAGACAAAAGCCTCATCAGCGGTATAAAAATTCAATTAGGAAGTTTATTGATAGACACTTCAGTGAGTAATAAACTAAAAAAAATTAAAGAATTAATACTGGACAGATAAAATGGAAATAAATCCCTCTGAGATAACAAAACTACTTAAAGAGCAAATTAAAAATTTTGGAGAAAAAGCCGAAGTCTCTGAGATAGGAAAGGTGTTAACCGTGGGAGATGGTATAGCCAGAGTTTATGGTTTAGACAATGTTCAAGCGGGAGAAATGGTTGAGTTTAATGATGGCTCAAAAGGTATGGCGTTAAATCTTGAAAGTGACAACGTCGGTATTGTTATATTTGGTGATGACAGACAAATTAAAGAAGGCGATACCGTTAAACGAACGAATTCGATAGTTGATGTTCCAGTAGGTAAAGAATTACTTGGAAGAGTAGTAGATGGATTAGGAGTACCAATTGATGGAAAAGGAAGTTTATCTTCTAAGGTTCAGAGAAAAAGAGTTGAAGTAAAAGCACCTGGTATTATACCGCGTCAATCTGTAAATGAACCTATGCAGACAGGCCTCAAAGCAATTGATAGTTTAATACCTATAGGTAGAGGTCAAAGGGAACTTATTATTGGTGATAGACAAACTGGGAAAACTGCAGTTGCAGTAGATACAATAATTAATCAGAAAGCAATAAACGAGTCTAGCGATGAAAAGAAAAAACTATATTGCGTTTACGTAGCAATAGGTCAAAAAAGATCAACTGTTGCGCAAATAGTTAAAACTTTGGAAGACGCAGGCGCAATGAAATATACTACTGTAGTATCAGCTACTGCTTCAGACTCTGCACCATTACAATTTTTAGCCCCTTATACAGGCTGCACTATTGGGGAATATTTTAGAGACAATGGTATGCACGCCCTAATAATTTATGATGATTTATCAAAACAAGCAGTGGCTTATCGTCAAATGTCACTTTTGTTGAGAAGACCTCCGGGAAGAGAAGCATATCCAGGAGATGTTTTCTATTTACATAGTAGACTTTTAGAAAGAGCTGCAAAACTGAATGAAAAAAAAGGTGGAGGTTCTTTAACAGCCTTACCTATTATAGAAACGCAAGCTGGAGATGTTTCGGCATATATTCCAACAAATGTTATTTCAATAACTGACGGTCAAATATTTCTCGAAACAGAACTTTTTAATCAAGGAATAAGACCTGCTGTAAATGTAGGCTTGTCTGTTTCCAGAGTTGGTTCTGCTGCTCAAACAAAAGCAATGAAAAAAGTTGCAGGTTCGATTAAACTAGAATTGGCACAATATCGCGAAATGGCAGCATTCGCTCAGTTCGGTTCAGATTTAGATGTTTCAACTCAAAAACTCTTAAATAGAGGATCAAAACTTACTGAACTATTAAAGCAAAATCAATATTCCCCTCTTACAGTAGGCGAACAAGTAATCTCTATTTTTACCGGAGTTGGTGGTTATCTAGATGATGTAGAGCTAAATAAAATTCAAAAATTTGAGAGAGAATTGTTAGAAAAAATTAAAAACGATCATCCAGAAACTATTGAAACAATAAATTCTTCAGGAAAATTAGATGAAGAAACTAAAAATAAATTAGTTGAGGTCATTGAAACTTTAAAAAAGGAACTTAATAATGCCTAGTTTAGATGATTTGAAAAAAAGAATTAAAAGCGTTAAGTCAACACAAAAAATAACAAAAGCAATGAAAATGGTGGCTGCCGCCAAATTAAAAAAAGCCCAAGAAAATGCGGAAAAAGGAAGACCTTACAGTGAAAAATTACAAAATATTATTTTAAACTTAACTAAAACAATCTCAGATAAGGATAACGCTCCAAAACTTTTAGTTGGAAATGGCAAGGATCAAGTTTATTTGTGCGTAGTTTTAACTGCTGACAGAGGTCTTTGTGGAGGTTTTAATTCAAATATAAGTAAACTAGCCAAAAAACACTTTAAAAATATTTTAAAAGATGGAAAAGTTTTAAAAATAATTACTGTTGGGAGCAAAGGTTATGATCAGATAAAAACAGATTACAGTAAATATATTATTGAAAAATTAAGTTTTAAAGACAAAAAAAAAATCTCTTTTAAAGAGGCTAACGAAATTGGAAATAAAATAATTAGTTTATATGAACAGGAAAAATTCGATAAATGTTATATTTTTTTTAATAATTTTAAAAATGTTATTACACAAATACCCCGAGCAGAACAATTAATTCCTACATTTATTAAAGAGGATGATAATGATAAAGCCAATGTGTTTTCGTATGAATTTGAACCGGATGAGGATGAAATTTTAGAAGAGTTGTTACCAAAAAACGTTTCTGTGCAAATTTTTAAAGCTTTCTTAGAAAATGCGGCAAGTGAACAAGGCTCAAGGATGACAGCTATGGATAATGCCACTAGAAACGCTGGGGATCTTGTCGACAAACTTACTATAAATTATAATAGAAGCCGACAAGCATCTATTACCAAAGAGTTAATAGAAATCATATCAGGAGCGGAAAGTTTATGATAAAAAACGAGGGAGTTATAACACAACTAATCGGAGCTGTTGTTGATGTAAAATTTAAAGACGATCTTCCTGAAATTTATACAGCGTTAGAAGCAAATAATGCAGGAAATAAATTAATATTAGAAGTTGCTCAACATTTAGGAGAAAACAGCGTCAGAACTATTGCAATGGACTCGACTGAGGGCCTTAAGAGAGGGGATAAGGTTTTAAATACTAATGCCCCCATAAGCGTACCAGTAGGCCCTGAAACACTAGGAAGAATTATAAATGTCATTGGTCAACCAATAGACGAGAAAGGCGAGGTCAAAACAAAAGAAAAATGGCCTATACATAGACCTTCTCCAAAGTTTACAGATCAATCTACAGAAACAGAGATATTAGTAACAGGTATTAAAGTAATTGATCTATTAGCACCTTACGCTAAAGGAGGAAAAATAGGATTGTTTGGTGGTGCAGGAGTTGGGAAGACAGTGACAATTATGGAATTAATAAATAATATTGCAAAAGCTCATGGAGGGTTTTCTGTTTTCGCAGGAGTAGGAGAGAGAACAAGAGAAGGAAATGATCTTTACCATGAAATGATCGAGTCAGGTGTTATTAAAAAAGATGGAAAAGGATCTAAAGCAGCTTTAGTTTATGGTCAAATGAATGAGCCACCTGGAGCAAGAGCGAGAGTTGCACTTACAGGTTTAACTGTTGCAGAGTATTTTAGAGATCAAGAAGGCCAAGATGTATTATTCTTTGTTGACAATATATTTAGATTTACTCAGGCAGGTTCAGAAGTGTCAGCATTATTAGGTAGAATTCCCTCAGCTGTTGGATATCAGCCTACATTAGCAACCGATATGGGAAATTTGCAAGAAAGAATTACTTCAACAGGTAAAGGGTCAATTACATCCGTGCAGGCAATATATGTTCCTGCGGACGACCTTACAGACCCTGCTCCTGCAACTTCCTTTTCACATTTAGATGCAACAACAGTTCTTTCAAGACAAATTGCTGAACTTGGAATTTATCCCGCTGTAGATCCACTCGACTCAACCTCAAGAATATTAGATCCAAGGGTGGTAGGTGATGAACATTACAGAGTTGCTAGAGAAGTTCAGAGAATATTACAAGCATACAAATCTTTACAAGACATTATTGCAATTCTTGGAATGGATGAACTTTCAGAAGAAGATAAGCTTACGGTAGCTAGAGCAAGAAAAATTCAAAGATTTTTATCTCAACCGTTTTTTGTTGCTGAGGTTTTCACTGGGTCCCCTGGAAAGCTAGTTGACTTAGAGTCTACAATAAAAGGTTTTGATGCGATATGCAAAGGTGAGTATGATCATCTACCTGAGGCTGCCTTTTATATGGTAGGATCAATCGAAGAAGTAATAGAGAAAGCTGAAAAACTCGAAAAAGACTCTTAATAAAATGTCCCAAGAATTTACAGTTGAAATTATTAGTCCTGATAGCAGTGTTTATATAGGTGAAGCAAATGAGGTGGTATTACCATGCTTCGAAGGCCAAATCACAATTTTAAAAGATCACATACCTCTAATTACTTTTTTAAGACCTGGATTTATAGAGGTTGAAAAAAAAGAGAAGTTTTATGTTGAAGATGGCACAATTGAATTCTCTAATAATAAACTTCTGATTTTGTCTTCAACAGCGCAAAGTTTAAAAAACATTTCAAGTGAAAAAATAATCAATTTGTTAAAAGACGCAGAAGAAAAAATTTTAAACAATAAAATATCTGATAAACAAAAGTACGTCTTAAATTACAAAATAGAATCTCTTAAGCAAATCAATTAAAAAAATTACTTAATTCAACCTTGAGACTTTCATAAACTTTCTTTTTAAAATCGACAATTACGTTTGGAAGTGACCTATAATCAATCCATCTCCATTCAATGAACTCTGGGTGTTTTGTATTTAAATTTATTTCATTATCATTACCAATAAATTTAACAATAAACCACTTTTGCTTTTGCCCTCTAAACTTTCCTTTCCAAATTTTTCCTAGTAAATTTGGGGGCAACTCATATTCAAGCCATTTTTCGATTTCTTTCAGTACTTCTATACTTGTAATACTTGTTTCTTCAAAAAGTTCTCTCCTCATAGCGTTATAAGGTGACTCATTTTTATCTATACCCCCTTGTGGCATTTGCCATTTATCTATTGGGTTATCTTTTCTTTTTCCGACAAAAACTTCATTATTTTGATTTAGCACAATTACGCCAACACCTTGTCTCATAGGTAACTTATTTAACATAATTTAAGATTGAAAAAGTTTAATTGCATATTTTAATTGATTATCACTTTCAGAGTTAAACTGAAATTGATTCTGTTCCTCAACAATAATATCTGGAGAAACACCAACTTCTGATATCGACTCACCAGAAGGCAGGTAGTATTTTGATATTGTTAACCTTATACCTCCTCCATTTCTTAGAGGAATAATTGACTGTACAGATCCTTTTCCGTAAGAGTTTTCACCTAGTATTACTGCTCTCTTATGATCTTTAAGTGCTCCTGCGAATATTTCAGACGCTGATGCGGAACCGTTATTAATTAAAACTATTAATGGTTTACCTTTAATCCCATCACCTGCTCGAGCGAAGTATTTTCTTGTTTCACTTATTCCACGTCCTTTGGTCGATACTATCTCACCTTTTTCTAAAAAAAAATCAGTAATTGATATCGCTTGATTTAACAGTCCACCTGGATTATTTCTTAAGTCGATTATGTATCCTATTAATTTTTGCTTCTCGTAATTTTTAATTTTTTGAATAAACTGTTTATCACTATTTTCGTTAAAAGATTTTAATTTTATATATCCAATATTTTTTTTATTTCCTAAAATTTCTGACTCTACTGACTTAACCTCTATAATTTGCCTCTTTATATTAAAGGTTAAAGATTTTTTGACATTTTTTCGTCTTACTGTTAATTCAATACTTGATCCTACAGGGCCCCGCATTAACTTTACGGCCTCCATTAAGGTTTTTCCCTGAACTTGTACATCATTAATCCTAACAATATAATCACCTGCTTTAATTCCAGCTTTTTCTGCCGGTGTATCTGAAATTGGAGCTATGACTTTTACCACACCTGCCTCCATCCCAATTTCTATTCCTAATCCACCAAATTCTCCTTTCGACTCCGTTTGCATGCTTTTAAAAAGTTCTGGTGACATGTATGCAGAATAAGGATCTAAAGACTGTAACACACCATTAATAGCAGAATCCATTACATCAGCCTGATCAATCTCATCTACGTACTCTTGTTTAATTTTTTCTAAAACTTCACCGAACAAATCTATTTTATCATATAATTTATTTGAATTCGTACTTGAGTAAGCTTTAAAATTAAATAAAAGAACAAAAATTATAAAAATATTTGATAAATATTTTTTCATATTAGAGACTTCTCCTTAGGTAAATCTTCTGACCACATCTTCTCAAGATCATAGAATGACCTTTTTTCAGGATGAAATAAATGAACTATAATATCTATTGCATCGACAAGTTTCCAATCATTACTTTCATAACCTTCAATTCTACAATTGTCTAATCCAGATTTTTTTAATTCTTCCAAAATATTTTCAGATAAAGATTGTAAATGTCTAGATGAAGTTCCAGAGGCAATTATCATGTAATCAGCAATATATGATTTTTTTTTGAGATCAATAGTGACTATATTATTTGCTTTATTCTTATTTAATATATTCTCTATTGTTTTTTTAATTTTTTTAACTTCCATCAATTATTTTTTTTCGTAACTTAGATGAAGATATATCAATCTTCAATTTTTTAAAAAATTTAATATTTTTACTTTTCAGAAATTTCATTATAACAGATTTTTTGGCTTTTGTGTCAAATCCTTTTCTTGAAAAAACAACTAAATCGCTAATTTTTAATATTTTTTTATAATCTTTCCATTTATGAAAATTTATTAGGTTATCTGATCCAATAATAAAGAATAATTTATTTTTTTTCTCTTTACTTAAATATTTTAAAACGGCAATTGAAGTCTTAGACTTTATCTTATTCTCATAGTGTTTTAATTGAATTTTTTTATTATTTTTAATTATTTTTCGGCAAAGTTTTTTTCTAAAATCTAATGAAAAATGAGTGTTTTGTTTTAAAGGGTTTTGTTTTGTAATTGCCCATATAACTTTTTTTAATTTTAGGAACTTTAAACTTTGCTTACTTATAAATAAATGTCCTTTATGAGGAGGATCAAAACTTCCTCCTAAAATACCAATCTTTTCAATTTTTTTTTTTACCATAGGTTTTATGGTCTAGTTACACCTCTTCCTCTTACAATATATTTATAAGAAGTTAATTGGTTAAGGCCAACAGGTCCACGAGGTGGCAATTTATTTGTAGAAATTCCTATTTCACCTCCAAAACCAAATTCACCACCGTCAGCAAATTGGGTAGAAACATTATGCATAGCTATTGAACTATTTACATTGTTTAAAAAAAATAAAGTATTCTTTTTATTATTAGAAATTATACAATCAGTATGCATTGTTCCATATCTAAGGATGTGCGTGACAGCCTCTTTAACATCTTTAACAGTTTTTATAGATAATTTTTTATCTAGATACTCAGTTTTCCAGTCTAATTCTCTTGCTAATTTTAATTTATTATTAAAAAGTTTATTTATTTTTTTATCAACTATTACCTCACAACCATTTTCAATTAAAGAATTTATAACTTTAATACCTTTTGTTTTTAGAATTTTTTCATTTATAAGAAGAGTTTCCAAAGCTCCACATATGCTTGTTCTTCTCATTTTAGCATTCAATATTACTTTAATTGCATCATTTAAATTATTTTCTTTATCTAAATAAATATGGCACAAACCCTCAAGGTGACCGATGACATGAATATTTGAGTATTTTTGGACCTGGGCAACTAAACCTTTTCCACCTCTTGGAACAATGACATCAATATATTTATTCATTTTAGATAATAAAAAATTTACAATTTTTCTGTTTTTATTTTGTATAAATTGTAAACAATTTTTGTTAATTTTATTTTTTTTAAGAGATTGTCTGAAAAGATCCGAAAGAATTTTATTTGAGTAAAATGCTTCACTCCCACCTCTCAAGATAGCACAATTGCTTGATTTAAGACACAAAGCTGCAACATCTGCTGTTACATTTGGCCTACTCTCGTAAATTATTCCAATTACACCAATAGGTGTCGTAACTCTTTTTATATTAAGCTTATTTTTTCCCTTCCAACTTTCTAAAGTTTTTCCGATAGGATTAGGAAATTTAATAATTTCATAAATTGATTTAATTATACTATCAATTTTTTTTTCATTTAATATTAATCTATCCAAAACATTTTTTCTTTTTAAATTTTTAACATCTTTTTTATTCTCTTTTATAATTTTTTTTTTATTAATCAAAATTAGTTTTATATAATCCTCTAAAGCTTTATCAATTTTTTTGTGATTTAATTTTTTTAAGCTTTCAAATGCTATTTTTGAGTTTTTTCCTATTTTTAAAATATTTTTCATCCTATAATTTTACCATATCATCTTTATGAACGACTTCTGTTTTACTTACATATCCTAGTATTTTTTCTATTTCATTACTTTGTCTTCCTTTAATTTTGAAAATTTCATTTGATGAAAAGGACGCTAAACCTCTTGCAAGTTTATTATTGTCTTCATCTGTAATCAAAATATTTTCACCTTTGTCAAACTTTCCGTTAATTGATCTAATACCAGCGGCTAACAAACTCTTTCCATTTTTAATTGCATAAGCAGCACCTTTATCTACGACAATATATCCTTGAGAATTTAATGAACTTACAATCCATTTTTTTCTAGCAGCCATGGTTGAAATTTTTGGAATAAATTTCGTGTATATTTTTTTTTCAATCATATGTCTAATTGGGTTTTTTCTGTTTCCATTAGCTATAAACATATGACATCCAGAATTCATACATATACTCGCAGCCTCAAGTTTTGTAATCATACCACCAGATCCATAACTATTAATTTTTGAGTCAGCTAATTTATAAATATTGTTATCAATATTTTTTACCTCTTTAATCAATTTTTTTTTGTTGTCTTTGTCATATAAACCATCAACATCTGTGAGAATTATTAAAGTATCTGCCCCTATAATTTGAGCCACTCTAGCTGCTAATCTATCATTATCTCCATATTTTATTTCAGAAGTAGCAGTCGTATCATTTTCATTAACTATCGGTATAGCTTTTAACTTGAATAAATTATCAAACGTCCTTTTAACATTTAAGGCTCTTCTTCTTTGCTCAGTATCGTCTGGTGAAATTAAAATTTGTCCGATACGATAGTTATTTTTTTTAAACACTTTTTGAAACTCTTCTGATAAATGAATTTGTCCTATTGATGCTATCGCTTGACTCATCTCTAATTGAATTTTTTTTTTTCGTATTTTTAGGTAATTTTGCCCTAAAGCAATCGCACCTGATGAAACTAAGACAATATCACTATTATTTTGAAATCTTTTTATATCTTTTATAAGACTATTAACCCAATTCTTCTTAAAGTTCCCTTTTTTATCTATAACTGTAGTCGAACCCAATTTAATTACAATTTTTTTTGAATTATTTATTAACATTTGTAACAAGCGCCTTTTTGATTGTTTGTATATTATCCTTATTAAATATCGAGATAATTTTATATTTTTTTTTAATGTTTTTACTAAATATATCTAGTTTTTCTTTAAGATCACTTTTCTTAACAAGATCAGATTTATTAAAATAAATAATTTCTCTCTTTTTTACTAATGATAAACTGTAGTTTTTTAACTCCGACCTAATTTTTTTATAATTTTCAATTAAGTTGTCTTCTGTAACATCAATTAAATGTAGTAAAATTTTACATCTCTCAATATGTCTTAAAAATTTATCACCTAATCCTATACCTTTATGTGCTCCTTCTACTAAACCAGGAATATCTGCGAGAGTAACTTCTCTGTTATTGTAATAAGAGACGCCTAGGTTAGGATTAATAGTAGTGAATGGGTAATTAGCAATTTTTGGTTTTGCTCTTGTTAAAGCTGCTAGCAAACTAGACTTCCCAGCATTAGGGAGACCGATAATTCCAATATCAGCTATAATTTTAAGTTGTAGCCAAATCCAAAACTCTTCACCTCCTTTACCATCAGTTTTTTTTCTAGGCGCTCTGTTAGTTGAACTTTTAAATCTTACGTTTCCTAATCCACCTTTGCCACCGTTTGCTACTAAATATTTTTCTTTATCTTTTTTAAAATCATAAACTAAAGTATTATTATCTTCTTCGTAAATTTGAGTTCCTATTGGAACTTTCAGGGTCAGATCTTTTCCGTTTGCTCCAGTTTTATTTTTTTTACTTCCAGGCTTACCATTTTCTGCTTTAAAGTGTTGAGAGTATCTATAATCTATAAGGGTGTTTAAATTTCTTTCCGCTTCAAAAATAATTGAACCACCATCACCACCATCACCACCATCAGGACCACCAAATTCTACAAATTTTTCTCTTCTAAAACTTGCTGAACCAGAACCGCCGTTCCCAGCTTTTAAATTAATTTTTGCTTGATCTAAAAATTTCATTGTATTGATATAAATAATTTAAGTTATTTATATTTTTAATTGGGGATCACAGAAACAAAAGTTCTGTTTAGCTTTGATTTTTTAAATTTTACTTTGCCTTTAATTAATGAAAAAATAGAGTGATCTTTTCCCATCCCTACATTGTTTCCTGGATGAATTTTAGTCCCTCTTTGTCTTACTATTATGTTTCCTGGAACCACAAGTTGATCACCATATCTTTTTACTCCTAATCTTCGGCCTTTACTATCTCGACCGTTACGTGAAGATCCACCTGCTTTTTTTGTTGCCATTTAACTTCCTATTTTTTTAATGTCTTTTTTATAACTTTTTTCGTTTCTTTTACAGCTTTCTTTTTCTCAACTATTTTGGCTTCGTCAATTACTTTTCCGCCCTTTGCTAAGATTTTTGTTATTTGTATTTTTGAATGACGTTGTCTATGTCCATTTTTTTTTCTAGAATGCTTTCTTCTTCTTTTATGAAAAACTAGTATTGTTCTATCTTTTACATTATCTAAGAGTTTTGCTTCTACTGTTGCGCCTTCTATACTTGGGTTTCCAATTTCGGTTGTTTTGTCATCATTTAAAAGTAAAACATTTTTAAATTTTATTGTTTCACCTTTTTTAGCATCAAGTTTTTCTATTTCTAAAATTTTACTAGTAGATACCTTGTATTGCTTCCCGCCAGTTTCAAATATTGCAAATGACATAAATTTCCTTTTCTTTGTTTCCACGCAATATAGCCTTCAATTATATCAAGTCAAGAATATTGAGGTTAAAATGCGTCCTTTAAATCTCGCAATTTTGAAAAAATTTCTTGATCTGAGGAATCCTTGAGTTTCAAAGCCTGTTTAATATCATTATTATCACATCTTAAAAAAATATTAGTTTTTAATTCTTTACCAATAGTGGTTGGTATTGTTGGAAGACCACTTTTTATTTTTGAATTAATTTCAATTGATTTTTCTTTTAACCCTGGGTTATTTGGATCGTATTTTAAACAAAAACTTAAATTTGATTTTGTATATTCATGCCCACAATAAACTTTTGTTTCTGAGGGAAGAATTTTGAGTTTATTGAGTGAATTGAACATATCTGCATGAGTTCCTTCAAATACTCTACCGCATCCTAAAGAAAAAAGGGTATCGCCAGTAAATATGATTTTTTCATCTTCAAAGTAAAAAGCAATATGTCCTTTTGTGTGACCAGGAATAAATATTGTTTTGAAAATTAAATTTCCTATTTTTTGAATTTGATTATCTTTTAACAAAATATCAATTTCAGGAATACGATTTTTATCACCATAAAATGCTATAATCTTTGCTTTATATTTTTTTTTAAGCTCTGTATTGCCGTTAATATGATCAGCATGGTGATGTGTATTAAGTATATAATCTAATCTTTTATATTTTTGGATAGCCTTATCACACTGAGAAAATTCAGATGGGTCAACTATTGATACTGTATTGGTTTTTTTTTCAAAGATTATATAACTATAATTATCATCTAGACATTTAATTATTTCTATTTCCATATTATCCAATTAAAAATATTCCTAATTTTGAAAACAGGTTCTTAATTTCCAAGTTACTTCTTTTAATCAAGGAAGTTTGATTTTCATTTACTCCAACTACCTTTTTTATATTTATATTTTTTTCATCACAAAAATTAAAAAGATCTTTAATTGTACACATATGTAAATTTGGCGTGTTATACCATGTATTTGGTAAAGTTTTTGTTACTGGCATTTCACCAAAAAATAAAAGTTTTGTACGTACTTTCCAATATCCAAAATTTGGAATAGAAATAATTACAGATTTTCCAATTCTTAAAAGTTCTTTCAATACTTTTTCCGGACTATAAAAAGCCTGAAGAGTTTGACTTAAAACCACGTAGTCAAATGATTGGTTTGGAAATTGATGAAGTTCTGTTTCGGCATTACCCTGTATGACTGGCAAACCTTTTAGAATACATTGCTGAACATTTTTTTGATCAAGCTCTAGTCCTCTTACTTCAATATTTTTTTCATTATTAAGTAAATCCATCAAGGAACCATCTCCACAACCAATATCCAAAACTCTAGTATTGTTAGGTATTAAATCAGCAATTACTTTAAATTCTTTTTTCATTTTTAAATTTTTCATACATTGAGTCTATAAAACTTTTAAGAGTTTTTAAAAAATCTGGTACATCTAGTAAGAAAGAGTCATGTCCTTTGTCAGTAATTATCTCTGAGTATGAGACATCAGCTCCTGAAGCATTTAAAGCTATTACTATATCTTTGTTCTCCTTAGTCGTATAAAGCCAATCAGAAGAAAATGAAATAATTAAAAATTTGGTTTTCTGCCCCTTAAAAGCCTCCACTAAACCACCCTTAAATTGTTTCGAGAGATCAAAGTAATCCATTGCTCTTGTAATATATAAAACTGAGTTTGCATCGAATCTCTCTACAAATGCATACCCCTGATGTCTTAAATAACTTTCAACTTGAAAGTCTGCGTTAAAACTAAATTCGTAATCTGCTTTTTCTTGTAATTTTCTTCCAAATTTCTCCTGCATACCTTTTTCTGATAAATAACTTATATGCCCAACCATTCTTGCAACTGCCAATCCATTTTTGGGTTGTACATTTTTAAGAAAATATTTACCGTTATCCCATACTGGATCGGCCATTATTGCTTGACGAGCCAATTCATTTAAAGCAATGTTTTGTGCACTGTGACTAGAGCTACAAGCAATTGGCACAGCTGAAAAAGTCTTATCAGGAAAAGTTGAGCAAAATTGTAAAAGCTGCATACCACCCATCGATCCTCCCGTTGCACATAAAAGTTTTTTTATCCCAAGGTGTTCAAGTAATGACTCTTGAGCTCTTACCATATCTCTAATCGTTATAACTGGAAAATCCAATCCATAAGATTGTTTAGTTTCTGGATTAACATCTCGTGGTCCTAAAGAACCCATACATCCACCGATTACATTCGCACAAATTATGAAGTACTTATTTGTGTCCAAAGCTTTACCCGGACCAACAGCTGTGATCCACCAACCTTCTTTATTAGTTATGGGATTTGTTTCAGAAACAAATTGGTCACCTGTTAGTGCGTGGAAAACTAAAATTGCATTGTCTTTATTTTTATTTAATTTTCCGTAAGTTTCATAAGCGAGTGGAAAATTGTTAATTGTTTTTCCACAATCTAATTTAAGTGGCTTAGTTATTTTAATTTTCTTTATATTTTCAAGTTTTCTATTCATCCAAAAAAAAAGCCCAGCTAAACTGGGCAATCTCCTGTTTAGCTACATTTATAAAGCGCCTGCAATTTGGTTAAATCGGCGCCTATCGGAAATTAATACTAAATAGTCGTAAACTTGTCAAATTCATATGTTATGAAACTAGCATTACTATAGCTTTTTATATATTAACTAAAAGATAATGAGTTTACCAAAACCAAAAAAAATTAATGCCGAAAAATATGTTGCAGGTTTAAGCTTATTTAAGCAGAAAGCGGCAAAT
>MDTA01162308.1_pt1 | contig 29665 bp, 21 predicted proteins | sample 811151 | NCBI WGS metagenome assembly MDTA01 (sample SAMN05326648, study PRJNA326480) | marine metagenome | isolation source: seawater | place: Indian Ocean: South | collected 2010 | reverse complement strand
CGATGGGGCCGCTGTTCGAATGTATGCGTTGCCTTTTCTCAAAAAGCGTCTCGGTAGAAGGAATCATCGATGGGCTGGAAGAGGCAAGCGACCGAGGATTATCCATAGAGTATCCATCGAGTTGCGAATATTGTGACGCCCGTATCGAAAACATGAATGCGATATTCAGATTCGATGCGGTTTCTCTGGAAATCAGATTTCCTGGCTTCGGTACTCCCGGACAGCTCGTCGAATCTTATCGAGGACTGATAGAAAACCTGGGAGGTGCCTGGCCGATAGAAGATGTCCTGCCATTATTGTAAAAGTCGTAGGATACGGTCGGGGTCTACTATTTAAAATGCGTTCTCTACTCGTGCGGGAGCGATTGGAGTATATTCCGTGAGTGGTTGGCGATTCTTTCGAACGTATTGATAATTTCGATATAGATGAGTTCTGCGTAGATGCCAGAATCGTGATTGATCATCCGATTCACGGCCCGTTTTCGCAGCGCGATTCGGTTTTCGTCGATCTGCTTTTCCAAATCGAAAGCCATTTCAATGTCTGACGGTGCGACTTTTGATTCCAGTCGCGATAGGTAGAGATCTATAAATCGTTGGATGCTTTCCCCGAATTCGAGGATATCATCTTCGATTTCCTGGGTGACGAACTGATTTTCCTTATAGCGTTCGGCGGCCCGATTGGTAAGTCGATTGCAACAATCGCAAACTGCCTCCAGCTCTGCGACAACTCTTAAGTATTGGGTGGCTTCTCGCCGCGTTTCATCGCTTAGCTGATCGGAGGCGCAATGGGTCATGAATTCGAACAGCTCCGTCGTCACTGCGTTGCTCTCGGCCTCCATTGCTCGCAGTTGTTCTACTTTCTTAGATAAATCCTGATGCGGCTTGCTGTAAATATAGAGGAACTGGTCGAACATGCTCTTGCTCAATTCCCCGAGTTTCCTAATCGCTTGCTGGGCTTCGAAAAAATTAAGTTCGCCCGAACCCCAAGAGGCCGTGTCCAAATACCTGAAATGGGACAGTTTTCTTTCCGGCCTTTCCTTGACCATCCACTCGACTAGGGAAGCGATCTTCGGGACGAAAGCTATCAGAAGCGAAATCTTGACCAGGTTGAATAGGGTGTGGAATAAAGCCAGATGATTGGGGAGGTCATCGGAGCTGCCTGGCAACCCGGGCATTAGGTGATCCACCAACGATATAAATGGGTAGAACAGGATCAGCATCCAGATCACGCCTACAATGTTGAATACAAAGTGGGCTCGAGCAGCGCGCTTGGCTGCGGTATTGGCGGTTAGCGAGGCCAAATAAGCGGTAATCGTGGTGCCGATGTTTTCGCCCAGGATAATTGCCGCGGCTTGCGGGTAATCGATCCATCCATTGTAAGCCATGGTGAGAGTGATGGCGCCAGCGACTGAAGAGGATTGGACGATGACGGTCAGAACGACCCCGAAAAACAGGAAGATGAGGACTGAACCGAAGCCGTAATCGCCAAATGAGGCTACCTATTCCAAAGCTTCGGGATTGCTGTTGATGTCTGCAACGGAGTTTTTGAGGAGGTTTAGCCCCATGAAAAGCAGCCCAAATCCGGTCCAGAAATTCCCGATGCCCTTCAGGCGATCGCCTGCATGAGAGACAGCAGACGGGCATGAACAAAACGGACCACCATCACGGTAGTCGCCGATGAGGATTGGACGAGACATGTGACGAGGAATCCGGTAGTGACTCCCGCGAGCCGGTTTCCAGTCATCGATCTGAGGATGTTGCGGAGCCGTTCTCCAGAAATCTTCTGGATGGATTCGCTCATTAAGCGCATTCCGAACAGGAATACGCCGAGACTACCGAGGATCAGAAAAAAGAGGGAAATGTAGTGCGCTTAGGAGAGAGGAAATGTGTTCGAAACCCAAAAGACTGCTTTGCCAGGGGAGGCAAATTAAAATTTGGTGAAATCTGACCGGCTTTCTTAGAGATCCGACTTGCGGCTACCGAGTGCCGAGGGTGTTGACGGAAGCGAATTGAACGATTTTGTGAATAAGAAAGGGGGCTTTGTTCGTCTATACGTCAAAGAAATCTAAACAGTACTATGAGAAAACAAATATTTTCCTTGTTCGCGATTATGGCCTTTACCGTAGGAGCTTTTGCCGAAGGCCTTTTCATTAACGGAGATTTCGATGCTGCGAAAAAGGCGGCCAAAGCTGGAGACAAGCTGGTGATGATCGATTTCAAGGCGGATTGGTGTGGGCCCTGCAAAATGCTGGACCGGACGACTTGGAGCGATGAAGAAGTGATCGGCTCGGTCCAGGAAAAGGCGGTCGCGGTGAAGATCGATGTAGATCAGAATGGGGATCTCGCTTCCAAGTATGGTATTCGATCTATTCCTACAATCATCTTTACAGATGCCAATGGGGAGGAAGTGTCGCGTTTTATCGGCTATCGAGATGCCGAGGGATTTTTGAAGGAACTGGATCGGATCGGGAATTCCTGATTCGCGACGGGCTTTCCGTTCTTGCGTTAGCGCCTGGGCTTTGGCTATTTCGAGCGATCATCCCGTAATTGGGAAACGCACGAAAACCATCAAAGCTGTCACATATGAGCGATACTGAGGCGCTGTCCCAATCCGATTCGGAGCCAGCATACGGCAAAAGCAATCCGTTTCCAGCTCCGCTATTGAAGAAATATAATCTGAATGGGGAGGGTTCTGCTAAAGAGACTTTCCACGCGGAAATCTCCCTCGTGGGGTCGGAATTGTCCTACGAGGCGGGCGACTCCCTTGCCGTTGTTCCGGAAAACGCCCCCGACTTGGTAGCTGATTTCCTGCAGGCGACGGGCTTGGATGGAACACAATCTGTAACGATCGACGAGCGCTCAATGACTCTTCAGCAGGCTTTGCGAGACAAGTTCGATCTGCGTATTGTAACGAAAGTCGTGCTCACCAAGTACGCCAAGCTTCGCGGGAACGACGAGCTTCTTGAAAACTGTGGCGATCGCGAGTGGGTTAAAGAATACGCTTGGGGTCGCGATTGGGTAGACGTTGTTAAAGAGTTCCCGGGAGAGGGACTGGTTGCGGAAGACTATTTCAGCTTCCTGCGGCCGCTGGCAGCTCGGTTGTATTCAATTGCCTCTAGTCTGAAAGCCCACCCTGGCGAAGTCCATTTGACAGTGGGGGCTGTGAGGTACGAGGCATTCGGGAGGGCGAAAAAAGGGGTCTGCTCGACCTTCATCACTGATATGTGGGACGAGGGCGGAACCGCGGGTGTCTATTTTCATCACAACAAGAATTTCAAATTACCCAAAGATGGCTCCGTTCCCATCATTATGGTGGGTCCTGGCACGGGAATCGCGCCGTTTCGGGCCTTCATTGAAGAACGTATCGCAACCGGAGCGAGTGGAAAGAATTGGCTCTTTTTCGGAGATCAGCATGAAGCGACGGACTATCTCTATCAATCCGAGTGGGACTCCTACTTGGCGCAGGGACACCTGCATCGTGTAGACCTGGCCTTTTCTAGGGATCAGGAAAACAAGATCTACGTACAGGACCGTATGCGCGAGAATGCTGCCGAGCTATGGAGTTGGATCTCAGATGGAGCCTATTTCTACGTTTGCGGGGACGCGAGCCGCATGGCTAAGGACGTGCACCAAGCTCTCATCGACATAGCCGCCGAATACGGGGGCATGGAAGAATCAGATGCGGCTGCCTACGTAAAGCAGATGCAGAAGGAAAAACGCTACGGTCGCGACGTCTACTAGCAGTCAATTCACGCTTTTTTAAAAAGTCCGGGAATAAGGATCCGGACTCGCGACTCTCTTCATAAGAAGGGCTCACGGCACGGTGCCGCTTGGGCTAAAACTGCGAAGGTTAACCCTCAAAGTTAATATGCTTATGAAAACACTACATCGATTCGCTCCGATAGCCTGCCTGGCCGGAGCTCTTTCCCTTACGGGTGCTTTTGCTTCCGCGACTAATGTGGAAATTACATTCGAAAACTTCAGCAGCGCAGGAGGTGTTTGGAACACACCTTTGTTTTTAGGGTTCCACAACGGATCTTTCGACACTGCGGATCTTATGGTGGCAGCTTCTGCTTCGGTTGAACTCATCGCGGAAGAAGGGGATCGAGGGAACCTCTTAAATGATATCTCAATGGTTCCTGGCGCAAAATCAGCAGTGCTGTTAGGAGACGACGCGCGATCCGCTTTATCCATTGAGACGCGATAGCTATGCCCAGTTAGCCTTCAGTTGGTACTGGTAAAAGAGGCGGCCGATTGTCTCCCAAAGAGCACCTGCGAGATTGGCGTTGCTCCTACCCTAAAAACGAGATCGTTTCGTTGTTGCGCGACCCAAAATAGGGCTTGGTAAAATGAAACTCTTCTACGATCCACGGTGCCTTGATTATCACTCGCCTGGGCATCCTGAACGCCCCCAACGGGTTCAGGCTACGGTAGATAGGCTCAAGGCTAGCCACCCGGAATGGGATTGGCTGCCAGTCGAGCCCGTTTCCATAGGCGATGTTTTGCGTGCCCATGGGCAGTTCCATCTACAGCGACTTCAAGAGCCCAAAGATTTCGATGGGGATACCGCCTACCATGAGGGCATATTTGAAATCGCTCGTTTGGCTTCGGGCGCCAGCGTCGGAGCGATGCAAGCGGCGATGAACGGCGACCCTGCGTTTTCCCTAATGCGCCCTCCGGGTCACCACGCGGAATCGAATCGAGCCATGGGTTTCTGCTACTTGAATCATGTCGTTATAGCGGCCCTGGTAGCGCTGGACTCTGGCATCGACCGAGTGGCGATTTGGGATTTCGATGCCCATCATGGAAACGGTACCGAAGCCATTGTAGCAGGGATGGATCGAATTCAACATGTATCCGTCCATCAACACCCATGCTATCCGGGAACGGGTGTTGTTTCACACGGGAACGCGATTAACTATCCGGTGCCCCCCGAGACAGAGGCTTCAGAGCATATGAGCGTTCTATCGAGTTCATGGAGATCCGTTTTGGATTCCCAGCCTGAATTGGTTCTCGTTTCGGCGGGATTCGATGCTTATGAAAAGGATCCTTTGACGCAAATGCGATTGGGTATCGATGATTTTCATACATTGGGCGAGTGGCTTAAGGTGGCTAAGATGCCAGCCGCGGCGACATTGGAAGGGGGATACAGCGACGATTTACCCTTGCTTGTCGACGCATTCTTGAAAGGGTGGAGCGGATCTTAGAGGAAACAGGATCCTCGCATGGAAGACGAATCATTCGAATATGTTGACACTCAGGAAGGGCTCGATGAGCTCTGCGAATCGCTAGAGACGCAGACAGAGATCGCCCTGGATAGCGAGGCGGACAATCTCCACCACTACGAAACCAAGCTATGCCTATTGCAAATACGGTTCGAGGACCGGACCTTCCTTTTGGACATGCTGGTGGAGATCGATTATTCAAGATTCTGGGACGTTCTCGGACGATTGCATCTTATCATGCATGGAAGCGATTTCGACCTTCGCCTGTTTCAGGAGTTTGCCGATTTCGAAGCTAGTAGCATATTCGACTCGATGCTCGCCTCTCAGCTTCTGGGAATAAAACGCTTCGGGCTGGCGGCCCTTCTCGAGGAGCATTTTGGCGTGAAGCTCCCGAAAGATAGTCAGAAAAGCGATTGGTCACAGCGACCATTGACTGAGAAGATGCTCCGCTACGCTGCCAACGACGTCCGATACCTCTATCAATTGCGGGAACTTTTAATGAAGCAAATAGGAGATCTCGGTAGAGAAACTTGGTTGCATCAAAAATGTGAATACCAAATAGAGACCGCTCTGACTGGATTTCCTGATGGAGACGAACATAGCTGGCGTATCGCTCGTTCCGATAAGCTTGATCCGAGAGGCAAAGCGGCTCTTTTCGAATTGTGGCACTGGCGTGAATCGTTGGCGGAGAAACTAGACAGACCTCCGTTCAAGGTGTTGGGCAATGATTACATGATAAAACTTTCCGAGGCCGTTTCTGAGGGGAACTGGCAATTCGTGTTCGAATCCCTTCCGATGGGGATTCAACGACGGAAACGCCAAGGATTGGTCGACGCCCTGAATCGAGGAATGTCGCGAGATCTGGATTCGGTGCCAATGAGACCAAAGCGGAGCGATACGAGAAAACCACTCAACCAAGTGGAACTCGACCGACAGGAGAAAATCAAGAAACACCGGAACGAGGTGGCTGAGGAGTTGGGAATTGATCCGACTTTGATCGCTACTCGAAGCCACGTGGCCTCTCTGGCCCGCGATTCAGAGGCTAAGGAAGGGTTGCTCGTTTGGCAAAAAGAGCTGCTCGAGCCCATCCTTCGAGCAGTCGACGCGGATCTGGATTGATCGTATTATTGCCTTGATAGTGCAGAATGCGTGGGCGATACTGTTAGATTCTTGTAAAAACCAACCAAGCTTTGCCGCTGCTATGAAAACGAAAATCACCTCGGCCCTAGTCGCTCTACTCTTTGTCCCCCTTTTCGCTGGTTGCGCATCGACGCGCCACGGTTCATCGGAAGCTACCCTTGCGGGTTGGGTTACAGCGGAAAAAAGCACCTACAGCGAAGTGGGCCCTATGACCATAGGAGTTGACACTTCGGAATTGGTTGCCCGAAAAAATACCAGTGGTGGCCGCGTTCGCTTTCTCTGGGGACTCTTCACCATCGCCGACGATTGAAATCCGGGTCTCGCATTCGTTTGAGTTTCGGTTTTTCCCTATGCGGGATATAGCTTGTTTGGGGCTAGATCCATTTCTCGTGGAGTCTAATTGAGTCCTTGGGATGGCTGCCTCGGATTCTTCAATGGCTTCTGTTGCCAACGTATCTCGCTATCTCGATCGAATGTCGGAGAAGCGAGGCGACCGAGTCGCCTTGATGGCGCCCCGTGGTCGAAGCCGAAGTGGCGAGATCGACTACCTAAGACTCACCTTTGCAGAACTCAGTCGCGAGCAAGATGCGTGGGCTGGTCAATTGAGAGCTGGCGGCGTGATGCGCGGTTCAAGAGTCCTTCTGATGGCTCGTCCGGGGCTGCCTTTAATTGCCGTTTGCTTCGCGCTATTCAAACTGGGAGCGGTGCCAATTGTAATTGATCCAGGGATGGGATTGAAGTCGTTTCTAGCGTGCGTCAAGCGATCTCGGCCTACGGTGTTGGTGGGTATTTCCCTGGCGATATGGGTTTCTAGGATTTTCCCTGCTGCTTTTGGATCCGTTACAAAGAAAATCAAGCTCGGCGGTAGCTTGGCTAGAGCTCCTCTGCTATCGGGAACAAGCCATATCCAAGGGGCTATAACGCAGACTGATGACTTGGCGGCCATACTTTTCACCTCTGGATCCACCGGGCCAGCCAAAGGGGTATGCTACGAACACGGGATGTTCGAGGCCCAAGTGGCGGCCATTCGTCAAAAGTATGAGATAGAGGAGGGCGAAGTGGACCTGCCTATGCTCCCTATATTCGCTCTCTTCAATCCAGCCTTGGGGATGACGACGGTGATTCCGGAAATCAATCCCAGCAAACCAGCTACTGTTGACCCGCAAAAGATCGTCCAAGCAATCAGGCAGCAAGAGGTAACGAACTCGTTTGGCTCTCCAGTTCTTTGGAAGAAGATCGGAGCGTATTGCCGGGTTAATGGGATAAGGCTGCCCTCGCTTAAACGGGTTCTGATGGCAGGGGCTTCGGTTCCCCCTCATCTCTTGCGAGATTTTAAGGAGGTTTTGCCCAATGGAAAAGCGCACTCGCCGTATGGAGCGACAGAGATCCTCCCGGTATCATCGATCGATGGTGATCAGGTACTAGCGGAAACGGCAGAGCTAACCGAGCGAGGAAAGGGAACGTGTGTCGGCAAGCTCCTGCCTGGAGTAGAGGCTCGAATTGTTTCGATAAGCGACGAGCCCCTAGAGTCAGAGACCTTAGAGAGTGCTTTGCCTATTGGGGAGGTGGGAGAAATCGTTGTCAATGGTCCGAGTGTGACCCGCGAATACGACAATCTTCCTGGAGCGACTAGAAGTGCAAAGATAAAGGTAGGTGATCGCATTTGGCATCGAATGGGTGACTTGGGTTATCTGGACGAGAGCGATCGGCTTTGGTTTTGCGGCAGGCTGGCAGAGAGGGTTGAAATCGGGGAAAAGACTTTTTTGTCCGATTGTTGCGAAGGAGTGTTCAATGGCATGCCCGAAGTATTTCGTTCCGCGTTGGTCGGTTTGGTTCGAAACGGGAGCACCGTTCCCTGCATAGCGGTTCAGCCAATGGAGGGATCTTTCCCAAAATCCAGAGTGGAACGAAACCAGTTTCTTGACGGTCTCAGAAGAGCGGCGGCAACTACGGAAATGACTCGCGACATTCGCGATTTTGTATTCAGAAAGACATTTCCGGTAGATGTTAGGCACAACGCGAAGATCAATCGCATTGAGCTGGCCCGCATTTTGAATCGAGAAATTGGGAACTAGGAAAACGAAGGAACAGGTTTGGTGGAAGAAACGCCTTACAGCATAGCCAATTGCTGGTTTGAGGCATGGGAAAAGACGCGTTTTAAAAAATGGGCATTAAAAATGCGCAGGGCGTTATTGCCTCGAGAGATTGATCTAGGATTGGTGTTTATTTCTCCGGGTTGGGCGGAGTTCGTGGAAGAAATCTACGATATCCTGAAAAATTCCCTGGGTGTGCCGCGACTTGCGGGTTGTATCGCGAACGGCGTAATTGCCAATCAGTGGGAGTTTGAGCAGAAGGGAGGCATTGCTCTCGGGTTGTATCATTTACCTGGATCCCGAATTGAAAGCCTGTCGTTTTCTTCGAAACTCGCGCAAGAGGCTATCAGCAGCGGAGAGGACGATTATTGGAGAAAGCTAATAGAGCCCGGGGCTGAGGGAATCAATGGTTGGTTTGTATTCGCAGAACCGCTACAGATAAATATCGAAGAGTGGCTAGCGACATGGGAAGCGAGCTTTCCGGGGACTCCCCTCTACGGAGGTCTGGCTCATTTTGATCCGGATGCGATGTCGACCATGGTTATGGGCGATGACGGGGTTATGTTGGAAGGGGGTATCGCGATTGGAATTGGAGGGGGCGTAGGACTAGCGGGTTTGACCGCTCAAGGCTGTACTCCGATCGGAGATGCTTTAACGGTTACCAAGGCCAAGGGAAATATTCTTGAAAGGCTCGGGAACCGTCCTGCCCTCAGCATGCTGGAAAACGCGTATAACGGATTGAGCGAAGAAACGAGGACAAGAATCAGAGGCAACCTATTCTTGGGCTTGGCCGTAGACGAGTATTTAGATGACTTTCAGCGAGGGGATTTTCTCGTGCGAAATCTGCTGGCGTCTAGCGACCCCAAGGGATCATTGGCAGTAGGAGCTTACCCAAGGGTGGGCCAAACCGCTCAATTCCAAATCCGGGACAAGGTGGGCGCAAGCGAGGAGCTGGAAACCCTGGTTGCCCGGACAAAAGATCAATTGCGAGGCAAACGTGTTTTCGGGGCTTGCGTTAGTGACTGCTCGGGTAGGGGCTCGCGATTATTCGGAGAGCTTCATCACGATTCCAAAGCTGTGTATCCGCTAGTCGAACCGCAAGGAGCGGTCGGTTTTTTTGGGAATGGGGAGTTCGGACCCGTTGGCGGGAAAAATTTCGTGCATGGCTACACTGTATCGATGGCAGTATTCACGGAGTGTTAGGCACTTGAACGGAGTTTCCGCTATTCGGTGATTTGTATTGGCCGTATCATGGAAACGTATACGGGATCGCCATCGACAAGGATTGGCTGGTATTCCATATGGCTGATCGCCATGAGAGCGGCCTTTTCGAATCCTTCAGCTGAGATAGATAGAATGCGTGGATTGAGCACGAGGCCTTTCGGGGAGATGACGAATTCCAAATTGACCGCTGCCGATTTGCCCGTGTCTCGAAATGCTTTGGGATAGAATTTGGAAAATTGCGGCACATAGCTAGGCAGGGGATCTTCGGCGAGGTCGGATGATGGAATGACAGGTCGATCAAGTTCAACAAACACCTCGCGACCCATCTCCACATTCAACTTGTGCTCGAACGCGATTTCAAAAACGAACGGCAGCTTTGCCCGGACCTCGGTGGGCACGCCATCTTTTGTTGCCGGTTCGAAAATCCATTCGGAAGCGGCTTTCGCTGCAGCCTCGCCGAATTCGGGTTGAGAAGCGGATTCAACTTGGGGTTCGGTGGCATTGCCAAAAATGTTGACATTGACGGAAACGACTGCCTCTCCCTCTATAGCTTTTATGTATAGCTCTTCGGGATGGGTGGGCGAAACCTTGTATATCGCGACAGGAGGATTCAGAGCGCCTCCTTTGCCCGACCCCGAATTCTGGGAATGGCTTTTACCGGCCAAGGCAGCGGCCAAAATCGGTACCATCGCTAATCTGTATACATTCATAGATTGCTATTGAGCGATCGCCACCTTAGGGGCTCGTATCGGTTTTTGCACGTTTGCTTGCCCAAATTTGAGCTATTTAACAGAGGATTTAATACTGCTGCGGAGGAATCGAAGCAATGGATGAGATCGATCCAGTCGAAATACCTATTAACGGAGAGCTTGATTTGCATACGTTTCGTCCTTCGGAGGTGAAAGATCTTTTGGAGGACTATTTTGAAGCGTGCTCGGAAAAAGGAATCGCGAGTGTACGCGTCATCCATGGCAAAGGAACGGGCACGCTTCGGGAGACTGTGCATGCTTTCCTAAAACAATCGGCTGTAGTGGACAGCTTTCGTTTGGGAGACGAATCCTCAGGAAGCTGGGGCGCCACGCTTGTGGCATTAAAAGACTCTAACCACTAGACGTTGGAGTCTGCGCCGGCTCTGCTGGCTTTAAGAGATTTCCTGTACGATTCCAGTTGCGGTTTGACGTGCTTATCGAGACACGTAGGGCAAATCGAGTGGGAGAAATCGGCTCCTGTTCGCTCGTTTACATCCTGTTCAATTTGTTCCCAGAGATCGTCATCGTTTCGGACCTTCTTACAGTAAGCGCAAATCGGTATCAAGCTCTCGAGAGTCTGCACTTGCTTGTTGAAGTTCAGGATCCGCTCGGCTACTCGCAATCGGTTCCAAATCTCTTCAGATCCGATGGGCTTTTTCAGAAAATCGTCAACGCCAGCTTCGATGGCTTGCTCCAGGTTTGATCGGGATCGGCGTTGGGCGGTTACGAGAAAAAAATAGGTGTATGTCTCGGAACGCATGCCTCGAAGGCGCCTGCAGAGCTCGAGGCCATCTTTGCCCGGCATTTTCCAGTCGCTGATAACGATTTGAGGATCGATGGTAGCGAAGGCGTCCCAAGCATCGTCGCCGTTGTCGTAGGATTCGACTTTGTATCCGAGAAGGCTGGTGAGGTTTTCTAGAACACGCCGGGTGGTGGGGTCGTCTTCAACGATGTGTACTGTTTGCTTGGGATCCATTTAATCAGATTTTAAATCGGCACTATCTGGATTGTATGAATTCGACGAATTGATGGAGCTTCAATTTACCAGTGTTTGACATATCTGATAAACTTCAGGTCCGCGCGCAGGGGAGCCCGATCCGGCGGTCTCCGTTATCGTTATCGTGATCGTGCCTGGAATCTATCTTAAAGGCTTTTCTTCTAGGGGCAATTAATTCACCAATAGGCCTGCCCAAAGAAGCGATGGCCACCAGCACTGTCGAAAACTACATCAAACAGATATATGCCTTGCAATACGAGCAGGGAGACGGAGGCCTTGTGGGTATGGGAGATCTCGCTGTCGCCTTAGGCGTTACTCCGGGTACCGCAACTTCAATGGTAAAATCGCTGGCTAGGGACAAGCATGTCGAATACACTCCCCGTGTTGGAGTCGCGTTGTCAGAATCGGGAAAGAGCTTGGCCCTGCATGTTTTGCGTCGGCATCGATTGGTGGAGCTTTTCCTAGTTAAAATACTGGGAATGGAGTGGCATGAGATACACGAAGAAGCGGAAACGCTTGAGCATGCTATATCGGAGCGCGTTCTTGCAAAGATCGATGCGCTCCTCGGGCGCCCAAAGGTGGATCCCCATGGGGATTCGATTCCATCTCCATCAGGTGTCATTGCGGAGAGAAATTTAGTCGCCCTGGATCAATGCGATGTCGGGAGAGCGGCAACGATTAGTCGAATTGAGGATCAGGCCGATGACTTCCTCCAGTACCTGGAATCCAATCGATTGACCCCTGGGCATGAGATTGAAGTCGTCGAGAGCGATCGGCATGCAGGTATTTTGTCGCTCCGTTTCGTTGATGGAAGTCAATGTAGTTTGGGATTTCCTGTGGCCCGAAAAATACAGGTGGAGCTACATGACTGATCCCTTTATTGCAGTTGGTTGGCTGGTCGCTCTGGTCCTTGGGTTCGTCGCCGCTTGGTTAATACAGAAGTACCGGTTAGCCTCCCTTAAAGAACTTTCGGTTGAAGAGAAAGCCGAGCAGGAGCGGGAACGGCTTGAGGATGCGAAGGCGTCCGCCCGTTTAAGGGAACGAGCGGAAGGACTTGATAAGGAAATTCAGTCAGCTCGAGAAGCGACTGAAAAATTGCGGGAAGAAAATACGGGATTGCGATCAAAACTGGCGGCATCTGGAGAAAGAGAAGCGGCACAGGAGGTTCGAGTCGAGGAACAGAAGCAGGAGATTGAGCGTATACAGAAAAAAATGACGCTGGAGTTCGAGAATCTCGCCAATAGGATTCTCGAGGCGAAGAGCAAAAAATTCGTAGTCCAAAACCAGGAGAGCTTGGACAAGCTACTGAATCCGCTAGGAGAGCGGATAAAGGAGTTCGGTGAGCGCGTAGAAAAGGCTCACCGAGATGGGCTGAAAGACAGGGCGGCTCTAGGAGAGCAGCTTAACAATTTGCGGGCGCTAAACCAGCGAATGTCCGAGGAAGCCCAGAATTTAACTTCGGCCCTAAAAGGCCAGTCGAAAACGCAAGGGAATTGGGGAGAGATGATTCTCGAGCGTGTATTGGAAAAATCAGGACTAATCGCTGGGCAAGAGTACGAAACCCAATCTAGTTTGAAAAACGATGAGGGGCGGCGATTTCAGCCTGACGTAATCGTGAGGCTTCCCGAGGATAAGCATTTAGTAGTAGACTCGAAAGTCAGTTTGCTCGCATACGAGGCCTGCGTGAACGAAGCCGACGCCGAGATCGCCGATGCGAGAATCAAGGAGCATGTTTCGAGCATGCGCTCCCACGTTAGTGATTTGAGTGGCAAGAGCTACGATGCTCTCTACGGAATAAATTCGCCGGATTTCGTGTTGATGTTCGTGCCTGTAGAACCTGCATTTACGATGGCGATGCAAGCGGATGACGGGCTTTTCGACTTTGCGTTCAGCAAAGGGGTTGTGATCGTAACGCCGTCAACTCTGTTGGCCACCTTGAGAACGGTCGCCAATATTTGGAGGCAGGAAAAGCAAAACCGCAACGTACTGGAAATAGCCAGGCTTAGTGGGCGGCTTTACGACAAGTTTGTCGGTTTTTATGGCGATATGGAGGAAATTGGAAAGCGGTTAGGCAAAAGCCATGAAGCCTACGACGCGGCAATGAATAAGCTGCGGTCTGGCAGGGGGAATTTGGTAAGGAGCGTGGAGGAAATCAAAAAACTGGGAGCGAAGGCCCAGAAGACGTTGCCGAGGGAAGCGATAGAAGAATCTCTGCTAGAGGATACGGGTGATGATGATTAGGAATTCTCTCGCCACCGAGTCACAGTTAGTTTTTGGGATAGAAAGTGTCTAAGATTCGATGATCGTCAGAAACGAGCAACAGATGAAATCGATAACGAAAGCGGCCCAAGTGGCGGCTACCGTTCTTGATCGCATGTGCGCGATGGTGGCTCCGGGAATGAATACTTATGATCTGGACCAGTCAGGCCGACGTTTCATCGATGAACTGGGAGGGGAAAGCGCTTGCTACAAGTATCAAGTCGGTTCGCGTATTTATCCTGCCTACACATGCTTATCTGTTAATAACGAAGTCGTTCATGGTATCGGAAGTATCGACCGGGTGTTGAAAGAAGGGGACATTATCAGCGTGGACGTTTGTACTCGCTATAATGGATACATTGGCGACAATTGCCGAACGGTAGCGGTGGGGCGCGTTGAACCCGAAGTCGAGCGGCTACTCGAAGTTACTGAAGAATCGATGTACGCGGGAATCAAGGCGGCCCGTCGTGGCAATCGAGTCGGGAAGATCTCGAACGCGGTTCAAAGGGTGGTAGAAAAGGCGGGATTTTCGGTGATTCGAGATTTCGTGGGACACGGTGTGGGCAAGAGTTTGCACGAAGAGCCGCAGATACCGAATTTCGGAAGACCTGGGAATGGTCCTAAGCTCAGGGAAGGCGCGGTCCTATGCATCGAGCCCATGGTCAATATGGGTCGGCATGCCGTTAAGATGTCCGATGATGGCTGGACGGCATTGACAGCCGATGGGAGCGCCTCTGCCCATTTCGAGCATACGGTGATAGTTACCGATGACGGGCCGGAAATCTTGAGCGTCCCTCAAGGCAAGGAGGCTCCAGAACTTGCTCTCAAAGATTGAGCGGATGTTTTTCGATTTTCGACGAACCTGTTTTCGAGTTTCGAGTCGAATGGGGTAAGGTGGTTGGAGCGAGGGCAGACTTGCTTTGCTACCGTTTAATGGCATGCTTGCCGCCTAGGGAATAGGGCCGAGCGTCCGACTGACAATTTACGAACCAACGAGAGAATTTCCGAATGACCATCTACAGATATTTTAGATCTATCGCTTACCTTTGGGGCCTTTGCTGTTTGGCTAGCGCCGTTGCTCAAGAGCGTGACTGGAGTTTAAGCGAAGCGTTGCCGGTTGATGATAATGTAACGGCTGGCCAACTCGATAATGGACTGAAGTATTACATAAGGGAGAATAAGAAACCCGAAGGCCGTGTCTTTCTGAGACTGGTGGTCAATGCCGGCTCTCTTCAGGAAAACGATAGCCAGAGAGGGCTCGCCCATTTCCTGGAACACATGGCTTTCAACGGAACGCGACGTTTTGAGAAGAGCGAGATTGTGGATTTCATGGAGCGAGCGGGCATGCGATTCGGGTCGCACGTGAATGCATACACGTCGCACAACGAAACGGTCTATATGCTCCAGCTTCCAACGGACGACCCGGGATTGCTAGAAACGGGCTTCGAGATCTTAGAGGACTGGGCGACAAGTATAACTTTGGATCCTCTAGAGATTGAGAAAGAGCGAGGCGTAATTCTGGAGGAATGGCGTCAGCGTCAAGGAGTTGGCGAGCGGCTCAACGAAAAGCAACTACCATTCATCTACTACAAGTCCGACTACGCGGATCGAAAGCCGATCGGCAGCATGATTGTTGTCAGGAATGCTCCGAGAGAACGCTTCGAGGAATTCTACAAGCAGTGGTATCGACCGAACCTGATGGGAGTTATAGTCGTTGGCGACATTGATCGGCAAGAAATCGAACAACGAATCATCGAAATTTTTGGCGAATTGAAGAATCCCGAGGGCGCTTTGGAGCGGACTCCGACTCCGGTTCCGGATCACGAAGAAACGCTGTATTCAATCGATACAGATCCAGAGTTAACGATAGCATCGTTTAGAATGTTGACCAAGCGTCCGATCGCCCCGGACGTGACGGCTGGCGATTATAGGCGCATGATTATAGAACGCTTGTATTTCGGGATGCTAAATCGACGTCTGGACGAAAAAGCAAGGGAGCCAGCCCCGCCTTTTATTCAAGCAAGCGCTGGCATAACGCGGATCGCTCGGGAAAAGGAGGCATTGCAGCAGTCGGTGATTTTCATAGGCGACGAGTTCCAAAAAGGGCTGGACGCGTTGTTCAGCGAAACGAACAGAGCGGTTCGAGACGGTTTCACGGAGAGCGAGCTGGAACGAGTGAAGGCGGATGTGCTGCGTTCCCTTGAGGGAGCCTACGAGGAAAGGGATAAAACCAATTCGGATACCTATGCGGCTGAATACACTCGAGCATTTACTGTGGATGAACCGATTCCTGGAATCGAAATGGAACTGGAAATGACACAGGCATTCGTGGATGATATTACGTTGGAGGAAGTGAATGCGATCGGGCAAGGCTTCGCTCAGAAGAATAGCCGAGTAGGTCTCTTTAGCGGTCCGGTAAAGAAAGGGTTGAAGTTGCCATCGGAGAATGAATTGGTCGCCGCTATTCAGCGGGCGAACAGCATCAAGCTGGAATCCTACGAAGATGAGTTCCTGGATGAACCGCTATTGGCCGATTTACCTGAAGCGGGTTCGATTGTATCGGAATCCTATGATGAGATCGTGGATACGCATACTTGGACTTTATCGAACGGCGCGCGGGTAGTGGTAAAGCGAACCGAGTTTCAGAACGATGAAGTGCTCATGAGTGCATTCAGTCCAGGAGGCCACAGCCTCATGATGAATGACGAGTACCTATCGGCTCTTATGTCCACGATGATTTTGGGGGAAAGTGGTGCCGGGCCGTTCAACTCAGTCCAATTGGAGAAACGCTTGGCGGGAAAATCGATCGAAGTTTCGCCGTATATATCAGGTCAGTACGAAGGATTCAGCGGTTCATCCTCCCCTAGGGATTTGGGTTCGTTCTTCAAGCTACTCTATCTACAAGCAACTCAGCCTAGGCTAGATCGAGCTGCTTACTCCTCGTTGGAATCGAGGCTAAAGGCGATGATCGCAAATCGTGAGAAATCGCCGCAATCGGTTTTCCAAGACGCGATCGAGGAGGAGCTTTACGGAGATCACCCTCGGCACAGGCCTTTGAGCTTAGAGCTTCTAAATGAAATCGATCCCGATCTGGCTTTGCAGGTTTTCAAGAATCGATTTAAGGATTTCAGCGATTTCACCTTCGTTTTTGTCGGAGCTGTCGACATTGACGAGCTGAAGTCCATGGCCAAAACCTACTTGGCATCGCTCCCGTCGATTGATAGGGAGGAAAAAGGCCGGTTCTTAGGAGACGAGCCTCTGCCAGGCAAGCGAAACGTCGAAATTAGCTTTGGGCTTGAGGAAAAGACGAGTGTCCGAGTTTTATTCACGGGAGAAGCTGAATGGTCTCCAGAAAACAGATACTTAATTAGCGTGGTTAGGGATTTGCTAAACATTCGTATGAGAGAATCATTGAGGGAAGAAAACGGGGGAACATACGGAGTAGGCGTTTACGCCTCCCTCTCCAGAGAGCCAAGAGAACGGTTTTCTTCAGGATTCGCTTTCTCGTGCGATCCGGCGAACGCGGATATTCTTATACGCGCCGGAGTTAATGAAATTCTAGACCTGCAGGAGAGAGGCGTACGGGTAAAGAATCTAGAGAAAGTGCAAGAAATCCATTTGCGCGGCTACGAAACCGGCTTGAAGGAGAATGGATTTTGGCTGAGAAATCTTGTTTCGGTCGCTCGCGAAGGGAGGGAGTATCACGAGATTCTAGATTTTCCGAATCAAGTAAAGGTCTTCGATCCCTATCAAATTCAGGAGGCCGCAAAAACGTATTTCAATTTCGACAACGTCGTTGTAGCCAAGCTCAATCCAAAGCACCGCTAAAGCTGAGTTTGGACTAGTCGGTCAGAATGGATTTTAGTCGGTCCAGGTCGAGAATTTGGTTCAGGGATTCTTCTTGGACAACCTCGTTTGCCAGGCTTTCCTTTTTTAGTTGTAGACTTTGTATCTTATCCTCGATCGAGTCCCGGGCGATCAAACGGTAGGCATTTACTGTATTCTCTTGACCGATACGATGAGCCCGGTCGATGGCCTGGGCTTCAACAGCTGGATTCCACCAAGGATCATAGAGTATGACATAGCTTGCTGCGGTGAGGTTAAGCCCCGAGCCTGCCGCTTTGAGAGACAGGAGAAAGGCGGTAATGCCGTCATCGTCCTGAAATTGGTCTACTAGTTGTTCTCGATTAACAGTTTTGCCCGTGATCATCAAATGGCGGCACTGTCTTTCATTCAATTCCGTTCGAATGATTTCCAGCATCTCTACAAATTGGCTGAATATGAGCACCTTGTGGCCCTCGTCTTTGAGATCGGAGACAAGTTCAATCACGGCTTCGAGTTTCGCGCTTCCGACATCCGCGTAAGCGGGATCGACTAGACGGGGATGGCAGCAGATTTGCCGGAGCCGTAGGAGGGATGATAGAATATTGAATCGTTTCCGAGCAAAGTCTCCGTCTGTGTTAATCGAACTGATGTGGCTTTGAGCTTGCTTCAGTTCCGCATTGTACAGTGTGAGTTGCTCGCGTTCCATTTGGCAGGAAAGCGTTTCTTCGATGCGTTCGGGAAGGTCGGGGGCTACTTGGGCCTTGCTTCGGCGCAGCATGAAGTGCCGCACTCGATTGTGTAGGCGTTCAGAGACTGAAGGATCGCTCTCTCGGTATTGGCGTTTGAAAGCGGATTGGCTCCCGAGCAATCCTGGCATGGCGAATGCGAAAAGGCTCCATAGATCAAGAACGCGGTTCTCTAGAGGCGTGCCTGTAAGCGCTATTCGATACTCGGCATTTAGGGATCGAGCGGTTTTTGCGGTTTTCGACTGGGGGTTCTTGATATTCTGCCCTTCGTCAAGGATGACCGCTGTCCATTCTTTGCTGAGAAAATACTGCTGCTTGATTCTCAGCTGCGAGTAATTCGCTACGAGTATATCCGCCTCTTCAGCTGGGTTCCCGTCATTTGGATCATACGAACGAATCGTCAATAAACTAGAATGTTTCCCAATCTCTTGAATCCAAACGTGGACTACGGATTTAGGGCATACGACTAGGCATTTGAAAGGCTGATCGCTGTTTCTATTCAGCTTCAGCCAGGTCAGCCAAGTTAGAGTCTGCAGCGTTTTCCCTAAGCCCATATCATCTGCGAGGACTCCTCCGAATCGGTTCTTGGAAAGGAACGCCAGAAATCGAAATCCTTCTTCTTGATAAGGCCTCAATTGAGTCACTATCCCTTTAGGGAGCTGATTCGGCGTTTGAGCAGTGATTTCTTTAGCCCGTTTGCGAATGGACTTGGCTTGCGCTTGCGTCATAGCCTCTTCCAATGCTGCATCCGCAAGTTGCATCGCATGAAAAGACTGCTTATCCCCAGTTGCGTCGCCTTCGGAGAATCCAAGTTGAAGGTAGAGTTCCTTTTGCAACATGGAAACGTCTGGTTGAAAGCGTTTCCAACCTTTGTTAGGCAAGTAGACAAAATCGCCGTTGGCTCGAAGCAGAATCTGATGCTCCTCTTCGGATAATTGCGTATCCAGAAATTCGGGTTTTAGTCGAACATCAAACCAGTCTTGCTGGTTGCCCGCTTCGATTTGCAGAGAATATCGGCTAGCCGGTTTGTTTTCAACAAGCGCCTCGAGATCGTCGTCGGCAATGATTTGAATCTCGCTGGGCAAAGACTGAATCCATTCGCGAAACGCATTGGGAAAATCAGAATCGATCGGTTTTAGCCATTCGCCGGAATCGGTTTCTTCAAGATTGAATTCCTGGAGTATTGATAGGCAGTTGTTAGCCTGCGGATATTCGAATAAAGTCCCTTTATCGGGTTTAGAGGGCGGGGCGCCAGATTCTCGATTTGGCGCTGCAATCCAGCCCTGTTCGGTCAATGAAAACCAGTTTTCGCGATCTCGAGAGACAGATATTAGATTGACGACTATAGAACCAGGTTCGTCGGCGCCGTCACTGGAACGCTTTTGCAAGTGGCAATAGAGAAGCGATTCCATGGGAACGTGCAGGACTTTGCCAGCCAGATGCTCCGGGAGGCCAAGTTCTTGTTTGCGGAGGAAGAGCAGGCCGTCAGGGCTTTCCATTGCCTCTTCGGGAATTAAGAATGGCGTGTTTGGATCGTCATCTGGTTGCAGGAGCATGGGACCTGGGAAAATTTGGTGGCCATGCATGTATAGCGGGTTTCTTCCAGCTAGATAGATCAGCGGTGTAGGGGCGGGCGTACCATCTTCGAAGATGAGCCGCAGTTCATATCGGCTGCTTGCGTTAGGCCCCGCTTCTGATCCTGTCCATTTTAAGCGTTGCTCGCCGACAGACAACGGGTTCTCGTCTTTGCCGACGAGCTTAGAGTAAATGTCTGTACGATGAAGGAGCTCGTTTAGGAATGCGCAGTCTTCAGGCTGGTCCAAGTCGATACGGCCTCGACCGGAGGACCGGTAATACTGCTGGAACAGGGAGCATATTGGTAGACTCTCGGGAGAGAAGCGATTGAGAAAACTGTAATCTTTTTCAAGCCAAGAAGTCAGTTCCGATACTGGCAATTGTTTGTATTCAGACTCTCGGTTCGATCGGCATTCCCACCTGAAAGCTCGCCCTTGGAGTTTTAATCGAATGTCGAGCTTTCCCGAATGGTCGAAATCGCGTTTTTGAGAAAGATTTCCCAGCCGGTTTTTCCATAGCCGCGTTTCCTTCTCTCTATTCCGTCGATCTATTCCGGATTTAGTTCCAGAAATATCAGTTTGGTTTTTAAGAAAATCGGGTATTGGAATATTTCGCTGTTCGAATAGCACAGCGATGTATTGCCAAAGCGTATACTCATTTTTAGGAATCGATATCCACAGCTCTTGAGTAAGGCCACGCTGTCGATCTTTTTCAACGGAAAGAATACGCTGATCTAGCAGCGCGAAATCGCTAGCATTCAGAGTATCTTTCCAATCGAGCCGTTCTAATAGTTCCGCTAGCGATTCGAGGAAGCCGTTTTCGTTCTTGGAAAGTTTTCGACCGAGATCACCTTCAATCTCTTTGGCCCAATCTTCTAGCGACTTTTCCATGCTCGATATTCAGGAGCGCTTGACGATTGAATCATTAGACAACGGTGAGCTGTTTGGCGTCGGTGGCGTCCCCCGAAAGTCGAGATTCTGAATGTTCGAAATCGTCGTAACGCATCAGTGCGGATTTAAAATAGACGATCTTCCAGAAGCGAGAGAAGATCGTCTTCAGAGATTCGACTCTGTTCAGTTGTATCTCGATCTCTCAACGTAACGGTTCCATCTTTCTCGATGGTATCGAAATCGATCGTGACGCACCAGGGTGTACCGATTTCGTCCATACGTCGGTATCGTCGTCCGATGGCGCCCGAGGCATCCCAAAAGGCGGTGTGTTTTCGCTGTATCTTCCGGTAAATCGATTGAGCTCGGTCAACGAGTTCTGGCTTGTTTTTTAGTAGAGGCAATACCGCCACTTTGTAAGGGGCGATTCTTGGATGGAATTTCATTAGCGAGCGTTTCTCGCCACCGACTTCATCTTCGGTAAACGCTGCGGTGAGCGCGGCGAGCAAGAGTCGGTCAACGCCTAGAGCGGGTTCAATAACATGAGGAATGTATTTGGATTTCGAAGACTCATCGAAAATCTCCATCGATTTTCCTGAATGTTCCTGATGTTGAGTTAGGTCGAAGTCACCCCGACAGGCGATACCCCAGAGCTCTTGTTCTCCGAACGGGAATTGGAATGTTATATCAGTTGTTCCTCGGGAGTAATGGGATAGCTTGTCTTGAGGATGAACATCCTCTCCGAGCATGCTTTCCGGCAAGCCAATAGAAACGAGCCAGTTTTTACACCAATCGATCCACTCGCGGTGCATGGATTTCCAATCAGCTTCGGGGGAAATGAAATATTCCATTTCCATCTGCTCGAATTCCCGTGAGCGGAAAATGAAGTTCCGTGGGGTAATTTCATTCCGAAACGCTTTCCCGATTTGAGCTATGCCGAAGGGGATTTTCACGCGTCCTGTATCGACCACATTTTTGTAGTTGGCGAATATGCCCTGGGCGGTTTCAGGTCGCAGGTAGGCGGTAGCGGTCGAGTCGCTGAGCGCTCCAACCTTTGTTTCGAACATAAGATTGAAGTCTCTTGGCGGAGTCAGAGATCCGGGCTCGCCTGTCGCGGGCGAAGGAATGAGGTCGTATTCCGAGGCATCCGCTTCCGTGTATTCTTTTAGGCTTAGGGCGGCGAGTTCTCCCTGAACGCCATTCTTCCTCTTGAGCTTTTCGGCGGCCGCTTGGGCGTCTGACTCCATAGAATGGTCCTCCAGCACGGAAACATATCCAATCGTGTTGCCGTCAACGATTACGGGAGAATAGAAGAGTTGGTCCGCCCGGTAGCGCATTTTTGACGCTTTACAATCGACCATCGGGTCCGAAAATCCTCCGACGTGTCCGGACGCCTCCCAGATTTTTGGCGACATTATGATAGAGGAGTCGAGTCCCTCGATATCATCGCGCCGATGCACCATGTCCTCCCACCAAGCGTCTTTGAGGTTTTTCTTCAACTCGACACCCAATGGCCCGAAATCGAAAAACCCGTTATAGCCACCGTAAATTTCGGAGGATTGGAATATGAATCCCCGACGCTTGCAGAGGCCGACGATCGCGTCCATCAAAGGATTTCGTGAGGTCTTCGGTTTTGCCATAAGGCGTGCTTTCATGCCTAGTCGCCCATCTCGGGTCAAGCCTGCGAAAATGCCTAGCTTGGAATTCGGGCGGCGCGATTTAAAGAGCCCGGAATTTAGGTTGCCAACCGAGTTTGGATGATCTTTGACTCTCCAGCTATCGCAGAACCTTTTCAAATTTTCATAACATGGCCGAATTAGAAGGAAATTGTCTCGTGGGACAGTCGGGAGGACCGACTGCCGTGATCAATGCAACGCTCGCTGGCGTAATCGAAGAGGCGCTCAACTACGAGTGCATCGAGGAGATTTACGGGAGCCTAAATGGGGTCATGGGGATACTTAACGAGGATTTTGTAGACCTCGCATCGGAGTCTCAGCAAGCTATCCGGGGACTCAAGACCTCTCCGGGCGCCGCTCTAGGTACCAGTCGATTTCAATTCAAGAAGCAGGCGGATTTCGATCGAGCGATCGAGGTGTTTGGAGCTCACGATATCCGTTATTTTTTCTATATTGGAGACAATAATTCCATGTCCACGGCGGCTCGATTGAATGCTCAGGCAGCCGAGCAAGGCTACGAGTTGAGAGTGATTGGAATTCCGAAAACCATCGACAACGACATTACCCGTACGGACCACACGCCTGGCTACGGTAGCGCTATCAAATACGTGGCTACAACAGTGCGCGAAATGGCTCTGGACAACGAGGCCGTGGGACAGGGCGACTACGTTTCGATATTGGAGGTTATGGGACGCAATTCCGGTTGGATTGCTGCAGGGGCATCGTTGTGCAAACGCCGCGACAAACCTTATGACCCCCCCCACTTGATTTACCTCCCCGAAGTCGCGTTTTCCGAGCAGAAGTTTGTGGAAGACGTTCAGAGGGTTTTGCAGAGAGAGCGATATTGTGTGATTGTCGTGGGTGAAGGTCTTGTGGACGCGGACGGCAACTACGTATCGATGAGCTCCTCGAGCATTGACGCGTTTGGGAATGTGCAGCTTGGAGGATCTGGAGATTACTTGAAAGAGCTGGTTCAAAAGAACCTCAATGTAAGCGCTAGGTCGTGTAAACTGGGGATTGCTCAACGGACTGCTACGCATTGCGCGTCGCAAACCGATGCGGACGAAGCCTATCTTGCAGGACAGAATGCTGTCATCGCTGCTGTGGTAAATGGCGAGAGCGGAAAAATGGTGACCTTGCAACGTGGAGAGTCGGATACTTACGTTTGCGAAACTGGACTCGCGGAGCTGAGCGAGGTGTCTGAAGGGACAAAGCGAATTCCTGCCGAATGGATCAATGATGATGGGGTCAGTATGAACTATCCTTTCGTTAAATACGCTCTCCCTCTCATTCAAGGCGAGATTGACGTGGCGTTTGAGAATGGTCTGCCCGCATATGCCAAGTTGAGACAGCTGTCTGTCGAGAAACGATTAGGCGTTTACGCGCTTTAGATTATAACGGTCAAAGGCTGGAGGTTTGCTTACCCTCGGCGTCCCGAGCTTTGTTTTAATCGTTGCCCTTTGGCGGGCATCGGAGAGTCTACGCGTTGAGTCATCACTCGCTTTCAGCTTAGGAGAGCACCACGTTTTTTCTAGCTGCGGCAAAAATGGGCTCTCTTCTTGGTCTGAATGAAACCTACCCCGTATTGGAAACGATCTGAGCGCTGGCTGGCGTTTTTTCTGACCCTACTGGGGGTTTGTTCCTTTCTGGCGATGGTTCCAGTCACACCTGAGTTGGCGCCCCAGGAGGAAATCGAGGAAGAATCGTTTACCGAGTCGCGAGGGTTTTTCGACCAATTGAGGGAAGGATCGAGGGCTCCACGCGTTTTGGGGCACTGGACGTCCTTGGCTCCCCCGACGCTGGCCTTACTAATAGCCCTCTATTTCCGATCGATGGTTTTCGCTTTGCTAACCGCTTCTGTGGCGGGGGCTTTTTTGTCCTTCGGATTAAACCCGCTCGTTGTGCTTTCGCTCGCGCTCCACGATTTTATCTGGGAGACGTTGAGCTCGTTTTTCAACCTCTACATCATCCTGTTTTTGTTCACTTTAGTAGGACTGGTGCACCTCCTATCCCGAAACGGAGGTCTGGCGGGATTGGTAACAGTTTTGGGAAAATTGGCTACCAGTAGACGACGTGCCCAGATTTCTGTCGGCGTTAGCGGTCTTGCTATCTTCTTCGACTATTACTCGAATACCGTTATTCTAGGAAACACTATGCGCCGTTTGTCAGACAAGTGGCGTATTTCCAGGGAAAAGTTGGCCTACCTAGTTGATTCGACAACGGCTCCGGTTGCCGGGTTAGCGGTGTTATCCACTTGGATAGCCGCTGAAGCGATGCTGTTGGGGAGTGAAGCAGAAAACTTGGGTATAGAGCTTTCTGGATACTCTATCTTTATCGAATTGCTTCCTATGCGTTTTTACTGCTTGGGAACTTTGATATTCCTTTTTATCAATGCGGGAATGGGGCGCGAGTTCGGTTCTATGTATCAGGCAGAAACGCGAGCTTCAATGGAAGGAAAACTTCTTCCCGATGAAGGTGAACCATTGGGGATACAATCGGCGAGCTCTACGGAGCCCAAAGAGGAGATTCCCCGACGAGCGCTCAACGCGATCATTCCATTAGCTATTGTCATCACTGGAATCGTAGTGGGAATATTGTTACTAGGAAGCTTTCGCATGGGAGTTTCCGGTGAATCGTTTTCTTGGACTGATTTTGGCGATTGGAGGGCGGCTTTCGGAAAGGCGGTGGGCGACACTGATTCTGCTGGGGCGGTACCGATTCTGCTGGCGGCATCCCTCCTTGGAAGCGTGGCGGCCTTCGGTTTGACGATAGGGCAACGGCTATTGTCGGTAAAGGAGGCTGTGCAGACTTATGTTAGCGGGATGCCGACAATGTGGATGGCGATATTTATCCTGCTGATGGCTTGGTCGATGCAGCAAATTTGCCAAAACCTGGGAACAGCTCAGTATCTCATAGACCTGCTTGGGGACCGCATGCCGATTTGGACTCTCCCGATTTTCACGTTTGGCGTGGCGGCCATGATGTCATTCGCTACGGGAACTAGCTGGGGAGCAATGGGGATCCTAATTCCAATTATACTGCCTCTGGCACACGGATTGGGGGCGTTTGACGAAAGCGATGGTCTAATCTTTTTCCTTACAGCAGCCGCTATTCTGGATGGAGCTATTTTTGGCGATCATTGTAGCCCAATAAGTGACACAACCGTGCTGACTTCGATATCTACCGGATGCGACCACATCGCGCACGTTAAGACCCAGCTGCCCTATGCCTTTCTTACAATGACGTTTTCCGGATTGTTCGGCTACCTAGCGGTCGCCCAAAAGTTTCCGATTTGGGTTTTCTATCTCCTATTCCCAATCAGCGTATACGCTGTTTTCAAAACTTTTGGACGACCTATTCCTGAATCGGATTAGAGTATTCAGATGTGAATCCGAGTTCTTATATCCCGATTGCTGGTCTTATAAATTAAGGCAGGGCATATAGTTCTACTAGGGCCACGCCTGTGGTTCCATCATCTCCAGAAATCCGAAGCGTGTACAGTCCGGTTTCCAGGCTTATCAGCATCCCAGCATCCTGACTTTCTGGGTCGAGCGGGAATGCTCCAACGGATTGGCTGGCGTCGCCCAGTGAAGGCTTCGGCTGCGGCGCCCACATCGGCTTCGGTGTACCCTCCGTCGACACCCAAAGTGAAAAGTTCAAGCAGCTCACGGCCAAAGTTCTCGTTGATCTCGCCCGCCGAGCTTTCGTCGAGATCGAGCATTTTGATCATAGCCTCAGACCAGGAGACCTCCTGAATCAGTTTTCGGAAGGCGCCATCTTGACCGATTCCAGCAGCATGGCGACGCATCATTTCGAAGTATCGGATGAAATACATGAAGCGCGTGCTGCCGGAGCAGGTGCTCATGTCTATTGGAAGGTGGTCTAGCAGAAACTTTAGCAGTTTAGCCGCGAGCGGCTGGCCGTCGCACAGCATACGTAGATACCAGGCGATGAAGGATCTCCGGCGTTCGCTATCTCCATCCCATAAATCTCCGTTGGGATCGGTCTCGGTAGACCAATCTGGCTTTGGGAAAACTGACCAATTTTCATTGGTTTCCGCGAGAGAATCGATAGCCGCTTCGATTCCGCTGCTTTGTCCCAATTGGTAGAATGCTTCGCGTTCGGCAGGCGATCCCCCGAATCCTGCTCGATGAAATAAGTGATCGGCTGCCCGACGGGTCCACTTTTCTTGTGATAAGGGCGTCAACATAAGGCTCCTACGTTCTTAAAGGTTAGGCTTCCTCTCTCGCGAAAATATGAGAGATTGGACTCCACTAACGGTAGTGGTTTAATGCGTTTAAGCAGTTTGTGGGCGTTTGCAGATGGACCCTAGAACCGGTCTGCTCTGGTTGATCGAATCGGCAATCGCTTTAGACCCGATTCAGTAGGGCCTTATAGGCGCTCTCACGGATTGCATTGCTGGCGGATCCGGTGGAATTGGGACGGCTCGATAGTATGAGCGAGTCCCTACAATTGAGAACTCGTCCGTTCTCGTTCTCAAACTAAACGATGATTGACCGGAATTTCTCCCGTTTACGGAATAGCATACAACTCGACCAGAGCGATTCCGGTTGTACCGTTTTCCCCAGAGGTAACGACGGTGTACAAACCTGGGTCGAGATCTATGATCATCGCAGCGTCTTCGCTATTTTCACCCAGCGGGAATGCTCCCGCTAGTTGGCTAGCCGCTGTGATCTCGGATGGATCCCACAAATTTCGCCAACCATCATTGAATGCAATAGGCGTTCCAGCTATATCGTAAATTCTGAACTGAGGATTGGCCAGAAAACCAGCGACTCCCAGTTGCTGAAGGCTAGGACCGACAGCTCGAATCAGGACCCGACTCGGCAAATCGCCTTCTATTACAAATCCAGGTATGACCACGTCGGCTCCCGTTCCCACCAAGGCCCGACATGAAATGTTGATCATCCGAGTGAAATTCTCCTCAATTTCAAACGCTTCAACGAGAGCGACGCCCGTAGAGCCGTCCTGCCCTCGAACGATGGCTGTGTACAAACCTTGCTCGAGTTCCATAAGAGCGGCGGTGTCATCATCCCGCATATTTCTCTCACCTGCGCCAACAGATTGAGATGCCGCTAAAATCGCGTCTGGATCATCACTATCTTTCCAACCCTCATTGAAATAGATTAACTCGTTTGCAGAGTTGTAAATTTCCAGCCGCGGTTTCAATAGAGGATCATCGATATTGTTATCTGCGAGGCTAGGGCCAATACCTCTCACTAGGATTTGTTTCGATTCCGGACCAGCGACTACAAATCCGGCGATCAAAACATTAGCCCCTGTTCCTACTCGGGCCCGAGTCGAAATATTGAAGAGCCGTTTGTCGGTGACGAGAATTTCTGAATTCTCGCTTGCAGTTGATCCTCCCGCGCTAGTGGCGACAACGTGGTAGGTTCCCTCATGCTCCGTGTTTGTTGGATCGATACTAAGTTCAGATTCAGTTTCCCCGTTGAGGATTCCCCCATTGAAGTACCATTGATAGTCGATTGCGGTATTGGATACAGCTCTAGCATCGAGAATCGCTCGGCCTCCTTTCAGAACAATATCGCCTAGCGGTTGTTCTACGAATGCGGGAATGTCAGGCAAAGATTGTATCGAAACACTAGCTACTTCGCTTAGAATGGCCCCTGTTTGGCTTGTGACAGATACCGTGTAGTTCCCGTTGTCGCTGGCGGAAGCGGCGGAGATTACCAATGAATCGCCTGTAGCTCCAGAGATATCTTCGCCGTCCTTTTTCCATTGGTAGGAGAACGGTCCCTGGCCTGACGCCTCGACAGATAGGGTTACGGTTTCCCCATCATAGGAAGTTTCGCTTGAAGTTTGTAAGCTAATTGATGGAGGAGCTAGATTTTCGATTCCAACAATCGCAATCGCATTAGCCCCATTCGTGAATCCGTAATTCATGGCGAGTTGGCCATTGGAATTGAATCCCCCGATTTCCGCGCTGCGAACGGTGGCAGGGAAACCAGGTTTAACGTCAAAAGTGTCTCCTTCGCGAGCGATCAGGACGATCGCTCCGTTTTCGTCGGTCGCCCAAGCCCCGGAATCGGTTGTATCGCTAATCACGTCTCCGAGACCTTTAAGAGTGCCTTGAAATGCGATCTGGCCGATTCCGTTTATGATGGGAAAACTGAGAAGGTCAAAGGCGACACCTGTTGCCGTCCCGGGAGCTTGAAGTCCCGTTTGAGCGATAATCGACCACTCGCCTGATGCGGATCTGGCTAGGATGGTGCTGAGGTTGCCACCGGACTCTACAGCATGGACCGCCAAATCCCCATCGTTGCTGGCGACCGGATCCATGAAGCTGTTGAAGCTACGATTGATTCCAAAGATATCGACGGATTGCTCCGAGGAAATCAGTAGGTTCAGGATGCCATTGGAATACTGATACAATCCCTCCTCTTCGTTGGTATTTTGCAGACTGGCCCAAAAATAGACATTACCATCGCCATCAACCGAGGGTTTCCCAAGAGATAGGAAAGGATCGCTGGATCCTGGAGCTGAATCGCCGGATTTGGCAATCAGCGTCGCTCCAAAATTAGTGTCGAGGGCCCATATCCCCTTCTCGTTGTTGAAGTCGTTTTCGTCTGAATCTTCGATGGTGGCTAGCAAGGCTCCATTGAGGGAGGCGTTTTGGGCGAGCGCGATGGGTTTAGCGATCGTCAGTGTGCCGCCATTGAGATTAGACCCTTCGATAGCCGCGAGTTTCACTACGGGTGCTGCTTCACCTTCAGGTGCTGGAAGCTTGGCCACCCAGATCCCATTATCATCCGGTTCATTAGATAGGCGAAGGCGTGATGAAAAAGAAAACCCGTGGGATGGTAGGCCTTGGGGAGCTCCAAAGTATTGGTACCTTTTCGATGGAGAAGTCGTCCCATCGTAATCGATGATTGGTCGACCTGATTGTGTGGCGGCAATGATTTTGAAATCCGGGTTTGCTGCTAAGGCTCCTCTCTTACCAGCTGATAAGAGGATTTCCGATGACGAGAAGCTATGGCCGGGAGCGAGTTTCCCCGCTAAGGCAATACTGGGACCGCCAGTAGCAGAAATGGATCGAATGCTCTCAAAGAACCCGCTTTCACCGTTTACGGTCGCGGGCTCGCCTACAGCGGCTATTAATTCAACGTTGCCGTTGCTGTATTGCAGAGCCGCGTCGAGATGAGCTGGGCTACGATTGGCGATTTCCCTCAATAGCCGCAGTTTTTCGACAACCGTAGCTTGCGTGTCCGGATCGAGGGGAGGTTCGCTG